>Ga0315296_10001664_pt1 | contig 19346 bp, 17 predicted proteins | sample YL17G14_18_MG_FD_203921 | JGI IMG/M metagenome (GOLD analysis project Ga0315296, IMG submission 203921) | Sediment microbial communities from Yellowstone Lake, YNP, Wyoming, USA - YL17G14_18 | ecosystem: Environmental > Aquatic > Freshwater > Lake > Sediment | place: USA: Wyoming | collected...
ACAAGATACAGGTATAGACTTGGTGCCTAGAAGATTCCTTGACACCACACAGAATCAGATCTCCCCATGTGTGAGTCCAGTTTAGGAGCAAGCTTGTTGCCACACCTTTGCCCGCGAGCGAATAGAGCTCCATAGTTGCTCTTCATCAATCAAGAGGCTCAGGGAATCTATCCTAGCTCAGATCGAGAAGAACAACAAGCGCGCGGTTGTAGAGGGAGGCAACCCAGTCTGAGCTAGAGGTTTCGATCGAACTGGAAAACCCTTGAGAATATGGTATTCGAAACAGTCTGCGAGCAGTCTCTTCTTCTAATCTTCCAGTCGAACAGCACTGATGATCTTGTCTCGATAGTTGTTGTACCAGAAGCTGTTGCCATCGAAGGTTAGCCCCGTTGGGTTACCCGGGACACAGTATCGTGCTTTTTCTTCACCTCTCTGCGAGTCGAAGGCAATCAGAAGGCTTTGGGTATACTCACAGTACCAGACAAGTCCGTTGACCTGGCAGAGTCCGGCTATATCCGGTTCTGTCTGAAACTCGAGGAGAACATCTCCCTCGTCAAGAGAACGAAGCTGGAGTAGACCTTGAACTCTGAGACCCAACCAGAAATCCCTATCACCAACGTCAATCCCGGTAGCATCTTCCGTTTCTAGGACGATTCTTCGAAGAACCGAGCCATCAAGTGGGTCGAGACACCTAAGCTGTTTCGGTCTTCCAGCCACCTGCCACAAATTCTGGCCGTCATATGCCAAACCTGTTCTCACATCCCAACATGGAATCGATCTCACCACGGCTTTGCCCTCCAAGTTGATCTGAAAGATCCGTTGAGCATCTCCATCCGAGTACCAAAGGCTTTCTCCATCCCAAGCTAGGCCGCAGAGATGTTTCCCCGGTAAGGGAAAAGAAACAAGAGGCTCTAGTTGTTGAACAGGACCAGTGTCTTTTCTCATTGCATGCTCATCTCGTGAAAGCAAATAATGGGCTTATCCTGCTGATTGCTTCGCGAGTCTGGATTCTTTTCTCTGAGTACCCCACAAGACGGTTTCGGCCACATGAACAATTAGGTCGCATGCGGCTCGTTCAATCCAAATGCCGCATGAACTGCTTGCACAGCTTTTTCTCCGTCAGCTTCTTTGACCACGAAGGATATGTTCAGTTCAGACGAGCCTTGCGCTATCATGCGAACGTTTATCCCCTCTTGAGCAACAGCTGTGAAGACCTTGGAGGCTATTCCCGGTGTACCTTTCATGCCGGCTCCTACAGCAGCCACCACGCAGATATCATCTTCCGCCGCCACTGCCTCTATTGGACCTCCCCCTAGAAAAGCAATCTCCAGCGCATTGACTGCTTTATCCGAGAGGCTTCTACTGATGATGAAAGATATGTTTGCTTCCGAGACGCTCTGCGATATCATCAGTATGTTGACATTGTTCCGACCGAGGACATCAAAGACCTTGGCAGCTATACCGGGGGTCCCAACCATCCCTGCGCCGCTGATGCTGATCAAAGCAACATCTTTGATCAACGTGACCGCCTTAACCGCGCCTCCGTCTTTGATTCTCTTCTCTTTGGTTATCAGTGTTCCCATCCCTCCAGGGTCGGAGATGCTCCTTATCCTGACAGGGATGCCATCTTCCAGAGCTGGTTCAAGCGCCCTCGGATGTATGGCCTTAGTTCCAAAGACCGCCATCTCCATAGCTTCCTCATAGGATATTTCACGTAGCATCTTGGCCGATGGAACTATCTTTGGGTCCGCAGTCATCAGTCCTTCAACTTCCTTCCATATCCACACCTCATCAGCGCCAAGTGCAGCTCCTATGATTGTAGCTGTGAAGTCTGATCCCCCTCGACCCAGAGTTATCATAACCCCGTGCTGGGTTTCGGCTATGTAGCCAGCAACAACAGGAACGAATCCTCTCTCCAGCAGAGGACTAAGTCTCTCTCTTACTTCGTGTTCGGTAACTTTCATCAGAGGACTTGCATCCCCGAAGCTCTCGTCGGTAACAATTCCGGCTTCTCCTCCTGTGAAGTATCTAGTCTGTACTCCGATGTCCTGCAACGTCTTGCAGAGAATTGGTGCTGAGAGTCTTTCGCCAAAGGATAGGACATAGTCTCTAGATCTGGGTGTCAGCTCGCCAAGATAGATTATTCCTGTCAGCACATTCTCAAGTTCGTCAACTATGGAAATAAGAATCTGTTTAACTTCGTCTAGGATCCTCTCATCCTCAATGGCGCCCGCGGCGGCTGCAACATGCCTGTCGAGCACTTCTCTTCTGAAGGTCTTCACATGGTCTTTGTTTCCAAACCTCGATTGATCAGCAGCTTCACTGAGTCTGTCTGTCACCTTCTCCAGTGCTGAGACCACAGCAACGACCCTGTATTCTTGACTTGCATAGTGTTGAATAAGACTGGCTACTCGCCTTATACCGGGCCCTGTAGCTACAGAAGCCCCTCCAAACTTCATCACAACTGTTTTCATCGACTCACCATCCAGAACCTCCGAAGGCATTCGGATTTGCCAGATTCCGATTGATGTTTAGCAAGTCTCTAAGAACCGCACTGGCAGTCTCCATGCCGCCTGCTCCCCTTCCTATAATGGTCTCTTCTCCCGCAGATGAGGAAACAAGAGTCACTGCGTTGAGTGCTCCTGTGACGCATAGGGGGTCGCGCCTATCGATTTCTCTTGGCATGACGGTGAGGTCGCTGTCGACTGCTCCTATGAGCTTGATTGTCCGGCCCTTCCTTGCTGCGTCTTCCAGAGACTCGATGCCGATCTTCCTGATACCTTCTATTTCCACGTCTCCTAGCGTTACCTTCCTGTTCATTATCCAGTTTGTCATTATTACCAGTTTGCAGGCTGTATCCAAGCCATCTATGTCCATAGAGGGATCTGCTTCGGCGTACCCAAGCTTCTGGGCCTGTTCAAGAGCTTCCCGGAAAGAGATACGACCTTCATCCATTTCTGACAGTATGTAGTTCGTCGTTCCGTTCAATATTCCTCTGATGGAGATTATCCTGTCGCCCAGCAAGCCATTCTTCGCGAGTTCTAAGACAGGAGTTCCTCCTCCGACGGTTCCGCTAAATCTGAAGCAGACCTTGTTATAGTTCGCCAGTTCGATGAGAGCAGGCATGGCAAGAGCCAGAGGACCCTTATTTGTCGTGACAACATGCTTTCTGCTTCTGAAGGCCGCCTTTATGTGAGAAAGCCCCGGTTCACCGTTTCTTATGTTAGTTGGAGTGGCTTCGACAACTACTTCAGCCTGAACGGACTCGATGGCTTCGAGTGGATGCATGCCGGGTCTTCCGAAATCCGTGCTTGATGAGACTGAGTGTTTTCCGGCCTTGAGAGAAAGCATCTCATCCCAGTCCAGACCTTTGGAGTTAACAGCAGAACCTTTCGTGTCAGCTATGGCGACTATCCTTGGGCGGAAGCCATAGCTGTTCACAAGCTCAGTCTCCCGGGCTGCAATCAGCTTCAGAAGACTTTGTCCGACGACGCCGAATCCTATCAGAATTATTCTCAATCCAAGTTCACCGCGAAGAGACGGCCAGAGGCAGAGGCTTTGAGAGTCCCAACAGCTTCTCGATGGACGCAGTTTGGGCGTCGGCTCTGTAGGGCTCTTCGCTTGTCCTCACCGCGATCTCAGGGTCTTTGAGTCCGTGACCTGTTGTGACACACACTATGTCTTCGTTTCTGTCCAATTCCCCAGTCTCGAGCAACTTCTTGAGGCCCGCTATGGAAGCAGCGCTTGCTGGCTCAACAAAGAGGCCTTCGGAGCGCGCCAGCGCCCTTTGGGCTTCTAGTATTTCCTGATCAGTGACAGTCTCAGCTGTGCCTTTTGACTCCCTAATCGCCCTCAAGGCTTTTTTCCAGCTTACTGGGGCCCCTATCCTGATGGCCGTAGCAATGGTCTCAGGCATGGAAACGGGGATGATCTCTTCTCTTCCCTGTTTCACTGCCTGTGCAATGGGTGCGGCTCCTTCTGCCTGAATGCCGGTCATCTTTGGAAGCTCATCGATGAATCCCAGCCTTCGGAGTTCAGTGAAGCCTTTCCATATTGCGCTTATGTTTCCTGCATTGCCTACAGGCAATATAATGCGACTAGGCGGAACATGGGACATCTGGTCCCACAGCTCATAGGCAAGCGTCTTCTGCCCTTCTAGCCTGAATGGATTGATGGAGTTGAGAAGATAGAGTTCCTCATGCTTCTCCGATAGCTGAAGCACCATCTCCAGAGCTTGGTCAAAGTCTCCCTCGATCTGTACAACTCTGGCTCCATGAATCATGGCTTGTGCCAGCTTGCCGTAGGCAATCTTGCCAGAGGGTATGAGAACGATGCAGCTGAGGCCCGCCTTTGCGGCATATGCTGCGAGCGAGGCCGATGTGTTTCCCGTAGAGGCACATATGACGGTCCTGACGCCCAGCTCTAGAGCTCTTGTGATGCCGACCGTCATGCCTCTATCTTTAAAGGATCCTGTGGGATTTTCCCCCTCATTCTTCACGTAGAGGTTCGTGAGACCGAAGTGCTTACCCAGATTGGAGCAGCCGTAGAGATTTGTCCCGCCTTCCTTCAGCGTAACGATCTTAGAGTCATCAAAGACAGGTAGGACTTCTCTGTACCTCCAAACGGATAGAGGCCGCTCCGTCCAGCTGCTTTTCTCAACTCTTCCTTTGAACTCACGAAACTCGAACTCCACTTCGAGGAGGTCCCCGCACTTTCTGCATGAGTATATCTTCTCATCTATGCCATATCTTGTTCCACACTCAATACATCTTAGAACACATGAGCTCATTCCGCGCGCCTCCTGACTATCTTTGCGCCAGGCCCAGGCCTTACGATAATGGCTTGGCTTCCTATGTCGAGAGATGCAAAGCCATTTCTCATGGCTTTCGCTATGCTCTCAGCATTGCCTTTTTCAGAGTCGACCAATGCAAGTACGGATGGACCAGCTCCGCTCAATGCTACTCCAGCTGCTCCAGCTTCAATGGCCTCCTTCTTCACCTCCTTTACTCCGGGCAGCAGTCCAGCTCTGACAGGTTCAACTATCGAATCAGCCATGCCTCTGCCCATCAGTGCAACATCGCCCAGTGCAATCCCTGCTATGAATGAAGCTGCATGTCCGACATTGTGAACCAGATCTGAAAGGCTAACTTGTTTGGGCAGAACAGCCCGCATCGTAGCTGTGCTCTTGGAGTACTCGGGTATCGCTAAGACGAACACAACGTTTCTTGGAGAAGGCAGCGATGTGGCTTCGAGCGGGTTGTAGGATTGAATGATGGTGAAGAATCCTAGAATTGCCGGAGCTACGTTATCAGCATGAGCCACTCCAGCCGACGCGGTTTCTCCTTGGGCGGCAATTTCTATCAACTGAGTCTTGGTGAACCTCAGCTCCAATAACTCGCTGACCGCCAGAGCCGCTGCGGCTGCGCTTGCAGCGCTGCTTCCCAAGCCGCTTCCAGGTTTTATGCCTTTGGTGATTCTGATTTTAAGGCCTCCTTTTTCCTTTGACTGACTTAGAAGAGCTGAGGCAACGATTCCGGCGGTGTTTCTTTGAGGTTCCCGGGGGATGAAATCTGCTCCGATGCCTTCGATACTTATTTCAATTTGCTCGGTTTCAAGCTTTTCAACTCGCACAGAATCATGGGGCCCATCTAGGGCTACGCCAAAGACATCGAACCCTGCTCCGAGATTCGCTGAGGTAGCTGGTGCTACTGCTTCAACAATCAGATCTCTCATTGCCTATACCTCTGGAAAGCATGTTCAGGTCGATGAGACTTGCAAAGATGGACTGAATCCGTTTTGAAATGCATTTTCTTCCCCTCACATTGCCGAAAGGAAGAGCCACACAGCAACGAGACCGAAAGAGCAAAAAACGAGGCTTGGCTGCTATCTGGTTTCCTAGCTATATGTGGTCCGTGTTATCATTGCTGTGAGAATCTGTATATGAAAAGCCATTTTTTTTCTCACTGATGGACCACTAAAGCACAGGGTTGTATTCTATGTAAATATAAGATTTGTGATTGAGTTCTCAAGATCCAACTAACGGGTGCCTATGTGCCGGCGCCATCTACCTTTTGCTTCTGCACTTCAGCAGCTATCATTTGCTTCTGCTGTTAGTCTCTCAAGTATTGTCAGTGTCGTGATCGATCGATCTTGAAGATGTCTGTGTTTCGTCGATGAAGACCGACGATCGTGTCTGTCAGGCAGCTTTAAGAAAGTGCAGTACAGGTCTTCCTGAAGTGATATGTATGAAGCAGAAATGGGAGTTGGACGCCATTAGTCCCACTGAATATCATGCTGTTGAGGCAGAGCAAGGAAGAGAGTTCATACTCAGGTTGACCACAGGTGCCGATGTCTTCCTGGCCCTACAGAAGTTCGCTATTGATCGTGGAATTCGTTTCGCCAAGATCCATGCAGCTTTCATGGGAGGTCTTCAACCTGCAAAATTCTGGATGTGGGCGCCTGATACAAGAGATCCTAAGAACTGGCACAACGAGTCCCAGGCTACAGTTCAAAATCTAAGCATGATCCTATCCATGAGCGGCATAATACATCCAAGGACGAAGGGTGGCAATGAGGAACCGTTCCCAGCGATACACTTCGTTACGGGAGGAGCATGGGACGTTCCGACCATCGGAGGTCATCTTACCGAGGGGACCATCGTCAAAGGCATCTGCGAGGTTTTTGTAACGGAGATCCTAGGCATCGATGTGCTGCTTCCCTCAGAAGTCACGCCCAATGAAGAAGCTCCTGAGAACTGGTACAGGAATGTAAGCTCACAAGAAAAGAGACCCAGAAAAGGCTAGATAATATCCTACGCTAGGGCAATTGCCTTCGCTTCTTCCTTCCACAATCTTCCCAGTACTCATCAAGTTGTAGGGCTACGTGAAGATGGGTTTGATGTAGTCCTTGCCTTCTAGCTTGGTACTCCCAATGAGAATCCTACGATAGGACACGAGGCCGCCATTGACTAATTCAACAAGGCCCCTGAATGCGAACTGCTCACCATCATTCAAAACATCTGAATACAGGCCTTCGTAGGAGACAACCTGTCCAAAGTCAAAGCCTTGCCATCCTTGTGCCTTAACATCCTCCACATAGTAGACCGCAGGGAGAAGAATAGATTCTCTGGATGAACATATGATTCCTGTACCTTGGGCAACTCCTAAAGCAGTATAACGGTGCTGCCCGTACTTCTCTTCGATCTCCTCATCTCTTCTGATCGGGTGGACTGAGAAGTACCTGTTCCCAAAGTATCCATAGTTCCATCTTCTGGTAAGAAATAGCTCAGCTTCTTCTCTTTTCAAGGGGAATCTCTCCATTTTCTCTCTAATCCACTTCTCCGCCTTGTCAGCGCGAAATCGTCGGATAGATGTGTTTTCCTCTTTTGACATCTTCACCATGGCTTGCTTGACCTTCTGTGAAGCGGCGATTCCTAGAACAGTGAGGTCTATGTCGGAGAAGCGAGGATTGTGCATGCCTAGGAGCACTGAGCCTGTTACTCCGAAGTATTCAGGCTTGACTCCCGAGAGGTCTGAGAGCAGTTCAACAAGTTGCCTGACCTCTTCTTCCATCTCGTCTCTTTTTTCCTGTGTCATGATGTTCTGAAGCTTCTTTTCTGGTTCATAGTAGGTCTTTACTCTTTTTTCAGGCACTGTTGAGATCAGGATGTTTCTTATGGGGCATTGAAACAGGTATTCGGGGTAGCTCTCTTTGAGGAATCCGAAGGTTTCTTCGACCTGCATCACGTGGTAATATGAAAAGGCTCTGCGGTACCGGAGGTTGCCTTTTGACCATTTTCCAGCTGTTTCGGGGACGTACTTCAAGTATGCTGTGTATGCTTTTGGAGGGTGAAGATATCCAATGACGCAGAAGAGAAGGCCCTCATGAGTCTCAATGAGGTCTCTGTCTTTCGGTTTCCTCAAGTTGAGCCTCCTCGACTAGAGGCTTGAGAGGAAGGCCTCCAGCTCCTTCTCAGCGTTGTCTGCAAGGATGAATATGGGGACATTTTCCATCCCTGTGGCTATGAAGCTTGATAGAAGCCATTCACCCGGAGCGAACTCGAGGGTCCTTTCGAGGATGCTCTGGTCGATCATGAAAGTGCTGCTGATGAGTTGCCTATCGTAAGGTCTAGGCAGAGTCCCGATGAAGTAGGTGTGAAGCTGCTGCAAGGCGTTGGTGTTGAGATAGGCGATGCGCTGAGTTGCGACGCAACAACCGAGACCGTATTTTCTGCCCTGTCGCAGAAGCGTCTCAACCTGCCTAGAGCATTTCTGGTCTGTTCCAGTGCTCGAACTCTCTGGGGGAATGAATTCCTGTGCTTCATCAAAGACAGAGAGGACATAGGGCTTCACCTGAAAGCGCCGCTTTCTTCTTGCCAACATTGCTCTTGTCAGATCAACCACTAGTTCCTTAATTGTGAAGGGGTCAGCTATTGAGAGGCAGATGAGGCGTTCATCCCCTTCTATGAGCGAGAGAATCTGATCGGTGGTATATCCTCCCCTCTTCTTTACTTTGTCTTTCTCAGCTTCACTCAGCTTTATTGTTTCCAGAACTGATGATCTTGTCGTGGCCCATGAGAAGAGTCCGCTTTTGTCCGAGACTTTGAACCGCTTCACCGCGTCGGTTGCTTGAGGATCTATGTACTGGACGAACTCTTCGTCCACCTTCGTTTCTTCGGTCGCGTCATGCTCGTCCATATAGCCTAAAATAGCCAGTTCGATAGCGTTTATGGCATCTATGTAGTGTGGTTTGTCTGTGCTCTGACTTCTCTGTGTCTTCAGGTGGTTGAGGAACTCTCCGTATGTTGGGACAACGGATCTGGGCTTTGTATAGAACCCGACTCGCCCTTGTTCGATAAGGAGGTCGAAGCCTTTGAGGGCGCGTTCGTCTTCCTCGTATTTTCGAGGTTTGACTGTGCTGTTGTAGAGTTGCTCTGCTGTGCCGACCCTGTTCTCCAGGATAACCTTTGAAGGGATGCTAGGGTCCGAGAGTGTGTCCAGAAGGAGGAACGGGTACTCGCAGCTAATGTCGAATAGGACCACCTTTGTGTCTGAAGCGTGGAAAAGGACTCTTCTAAGCAAATTGCTTACTAGGTTGCTTTTGCCCCCGCCCGTAAAGGCGAATATGCCGAAGTGGTATCGGACGAGATTCTCAAAGTCCAAGAAGATAGGAATCTTCGATTTCTCGCTCTCAAACATCTTGATTGTTCCGATGCGAGGATTACCGCGAGCCTCATCGGTCAGCTCATCGGTTTCGATGCTGTACTTCTCGATGATTCTCTTGTTGTACATGAGGTGGATCATCTTATCGTTGAGAATGTGTGCTTTGCTGGCTGGCACGGGGTAGAAGAATCCCTTCTTGAACTCAGGATCAGCAGAACTTGGCGGGATGATAAGGTCATAATTGATGGGTATGGCTTCCATTTCGATCATCATCGTTGAAGGGTCTTCCTTGCTCCAGTCATCCTCGGACTGTTGTATGATCTCAAACTGCATGGGATAGTAGCTCTGATCCGATATTCCGCTGAGGCCGAAGTGGAGGGGCCATACCTTGGAGACTTCCATCAGAGTGTAGCGTTCTCCTCCTTCTTTGGTCTTGGGTTTGAAGTTCCTGACTGCGATCAGCATGCCCTCCTCAAGAAGGCCCATCAGCTCTGGGTTATACTCGACTTTCACGAGGCACTTGAACTGGGCAGAGGTTCCCGTTGTCTGTGTGGCCTCTCCTGGTCCTCGGTATGTGGAGTAGACTGTGCAGAGCCTGCCTTTGAACTTCCCTTCAAAGTCAGTGAAAAACCTGTCATCTCTTTTGGCCGACACCAAGCACTCGCCTCTCCTTAGCTCTTAGAAGGTATTGAGAACACATCAACTTATGGTTATTGAAAACGACCAATGAGTCGAAAATGCCTTTATCTAAGCAAGCGATTTTCTCTGGAGCTGTCAATGCTTAACAGTGAATTGTTGTTCATGAAGCTTCGGAATCTGGGCAGGATCGTTGAGTACACATAACAGGAATAACGTAATCTCAACTAGGAAACGGCATTATTAAAAACTCTGAACTGCGTCTCTCCTTCTTTTCGATTATTGAAAGGCTGAGTGGGAGTTCACTGTGTCATCTGGCTTGTTCTCGATAGTAGGAATCGTGTCGCCCACGCGAAGGATGCTGGTAAGCAGCATCAGTTTCTATTTGTCTTTCTGGACGACTATTGGTAGTCCGACTTTTATGTCTCTGTATGTATCTCGGAAGGCGCTTTTGAAAGCTTCTAGACTCTTGGGAGAGCTGTCATGTGGTGAAAGCCCTACTAGCTTGAGCTCTTTTTTCTTCACTAGGTCTATGTTAGCTTGCAGCTCTTCAGCTGTGACTTGTTCCCATGGAGCTTTGCCGGTGCCTCCAAACTTATGGGGAGCCGTTCCCAGGTATTCCACTGGACCTCCTTCAACTGGATAGTGTAGGCCTCCGACTATACCGCATATTGGTTCATTGAACAATGTTTCAGCTCGTGTGAGGATTCTGGGCAGAGTCCAGTGTCCGCATCCCACGATTAGCACGATGGCTTTTCCTTCAACACTGACTGCTAGGGCCTGTTCCTGTGTCAAGCCCGCTGCGAAGATTGAGCGAGAGATGGTTCCGATGGTAATGACGCCTTTTGCGATTATGGTTGGGCTTTCTTGAGTGGATGGGCGTTAATCCTGGGTAGGTCCTAGGAACTGGGGTGTAGGCCCTTCTTCCGGTGAACGGAATCTGGTTGGCAGTGATTGAGAAGGTGTTGTCTCGAGCCCATTTTCCTCCTCCTACATGATCTCCGTGGTTGTGTGAGATGACTATGGTGTCGAAGTCGTCTATGCTGATTCCTAGTCTGTTCATGTTGTGCAGAAGTGGAGACGGGTCGCGGTTCTCGCTGTTCACTCTAAGATCGAATAGGATGGAGTCTTCTTAGGTTCGAACTAGGTAGCTTACGCCTGTTTCAGCGTACAAGTCTTCTCGGCTTTTGTGCCGTTCGACGAGAGGAAGGATCTCAAGTCTAGTCGTCGATCCTAGGTCTGTGATTTTCTCAACGGTTGTCTGTACCCATTCCTTCTCGGCTTCTTTTTTCTGTTCTTGGAACCTTGTTAGCTCCTTTGCTAGTTCAGAGTCTTCCCAGGAATAGGAGAGCTTCACCTGTACACCTGTCTTTTCAAACTCTAACAGGTAGTTCACAGCTGAGGGTAGGCTGTCTGTCTCGAATATGACATAGCTGTGTATTCCATTGATGGGTTCCGGCATAATATTGGGAGGGATGACAATCTTGAGTTTTTCTCCTTTGGGGAGTCTGCTTTGCCAGCCTTCTAGGTATTCTTCAATCTTTTCGGAAGGCAGCTCAAGAAAGGCGATAAGCTTCATCTCAGACCATACTTGACCTACAGGGCTCAGGTCCTTTTGCTTCATGAAAGCACACGCGAAGTCAGCTTTTCACTGTCACTTATGAGGCGCCTCATCATCTGCGATTGAGCTTTCATCACTCATTTCCTCGCGCTCTTCCACACAGTTTTTCGTACTTGTACGGCTACCCATCTTGGAGCTTAGGTTCCGCTGAAAGCCTCTGCTTTTAGACATCAGTAGAACCTCAAACCTGAGTGGATTCTGAAAAGCGACTTTGGGAAGTCGATAGCGCGGGGGCCTCATAGAATCTCCAAGGTCTCCTTCTGGTCTTTCGACCGGGGTTTTTTTCTCGAAGCCTCTCCTCGGTTCTCCTCTTAAAGCTTTGAGTTATTCACTCTCTGCTTCTCCAGGGTTTCCTTAAAGCTTCTTCGAGGTGAGTCCTCGAAGGACGCCGCAATATACCATGCCCCGCGTCAGGACACGGATATTCGGTATCACGCTACTTATGGGTTGAGTTTCCTTCAGGCGCCCCTGAAATCGGCATCTCCTAGTCCCCGCGCGTGGATCGTCAGAGACACCTCGCTCTCCCCCACACCCCCGCGTTACCTCACCTTCACAAGGCATTTGATATAAATCCCTATTGTTTCACATAACCGCCTCTTATTGGTTTGACAGAGGCATTTTCAGGAGGGTTTTTATCGCAATAAAGTTAAGAATGTCCCACTCAGTTGTAGCACGAATTCTTGCCGTTATACCGTTCTTTTCATTACGCCGGCACGATCCCACTTACACTTGCGAAAGACCATGCAAAGCAGAACAGCTAGATGAAGAGATTTCGCAAGCGAAAGCTGGAATCAGTCTGTGGGCGCACAGTCTCCCCAGGGTACGATGAGAATGAGAGAAAGGAACGAACTGAAATGCTGTGGATCTTTGAAGGGCTCTGGGATTTATGCAAGCCTCTAACTACTGTAGAGACCCTTTGGTTTTGGATCCTATGAATAACATACTCAGGTGAGATAGTCTTTCAGCTGTAAGTGAAATCGATATTCCGCCTATGATGTCTGTGAAATAATGTGCACCAAGAATCATTCGGCTCAGAGAAACTAGGGATATGGCTACTATTACACCAGTGATTTGTTAATCTTGCTTCTTCCTGATAGAATCAAGAATGCGCCTGTTGCGCTTGAGACATGACCAGATGGATATGAGAATGACGCCTCCATACCGTAGACAGTGACACCGGAACAGAGCGGTCTCAGGCGCGCAAAAGCCATTTTCATAAGATAGGTGAGCGCCGTTGTTACGGCCAAGAAAATCGCAAGTTCGACGGCACGACCACATTGCTTTCTTGAGTTCGATCGGCGTTTTGCGTAGATGTAAGGAGGGATTGTCTCGGTGCTTCCAACGCTACAATTAGATGTCTTGGATGTGCGGCTACGATGTCGCGGCAGAGTTCTTGCGGGAAAGGCTGGCTATGTATTTCTGTGCAGATTCGGTAATCCTCCATGTTCTGGATGAACCCTTTTGGCGCTTCAGGATGCCATTGTTAAGTAGTGTTCTGCGCGCTTTCTTGGAGAGCGCCCTGATCGCAGCGCTCTGGTCTCTAGCCTTCATGATTCTCCTCAGCTCTGACATGTAGAAATCCACCATGTTTTGGAAGGATTTCTCCTGGAGTGTGATTCCTGTCATGTTGAAGAACATCTTCTCCTGTCTCACGTGCACCTTGCTCTGCATGAGGAGAGCCGTCTTTCCGTCTCGAATCTTATCGCGAGCGTCTACCGCCTCTTTGAGTTCATCATCATTATTCTGACGCATAGATATCATGTCTCTCAGGATCGTCCATCTATCAACTCCAACCTCGGCAGCTATCTCTCGATCTGTAAGGTCTCGGCTTATGCCCTTCAGGATTATGAGGCGACGCTCTTGCAGATCCGGCTCTAACCTTAGCGCACGTGCATCGGTCTTCATGTTAAGTTCAGTCATAACATCGTCTTCTTCGTTTTATGAATATCCGTCTCCTCTCTCACAGAGCATGTGCTTTTGAGAAACGAGCAAAGGACCCTACATAATCAGTGGCGAGCTATTTTAAGCATTCTAGTTTGTTTTATACACAGACGCTCCACCAACCCATTCCTCTGCCGTCGCACCTCGACACGGGCGTCTCAGCATCCCTTGCACAAAGGTTTAAAGGTGAGCTCAGGGCTAAGCTATGCAGTATACGGAGAGTATTGTTTCTAGTTACTCTAAGTATAACTGAAAGAAATAGGAGTGAAAAGAATGAGTTATGGACAAAGGCGGACTTACAGCAGCGGACCTAGGGAAATGCATAAAGCCGTTTGTGCTGATTGCGGAAAGGAATGCGAAGTTCCATTCAAACCCACAGAGGGCCGCCCAGTTTACTGCCAGGAATGTTACGCGAAGCATAGACCAGCAAGATACTAACCATCTAGGCATCATGCAAGAACGCATGTCATACCTATCAGAAGCGTAACTCTTTTTTTACCATCGATCGAATTGAACCAATCTTAGCGGACGCTGGCTTCTAGCCTTGCCATGTCGGTTGCTTCTATGCTCCACTCTACTGCTCTGACGTTTTCTACTACCCTAGCGGGTCTTGATGCTCTGGTATCGGGAAGACCACTTTGCTCCTAGTGAGTAGCCAGTTGAGTGCTATCTGGGCTGGGGTTTTTCCGCCGTATTTCTCGGAGATCTCATGTACAACATGGCTCAGATCTCCGGAAGGTTGAGCCAGAGCCCCATGGGCGATTGGTCTGTATGCCATTATCGCGATCTTGTTTTTCTCACAGTAGGGAAGCAGATCAGTCTCTATTCGCCTAACCTTTAGATTGTATTCCACCTGATTTGAAACTAGTTCGCATTTAGATAGTGTGTTTTCAGCCTCCTTGAATCTGGCGAGGGAGAAGTTGCTCACACCAATGTACTTGACTTTTCCTTCTTCAACCAGTTTCTCCATGGCCCTCATCGTCTCTCTGATTGGCACCCATGGGCTTGGCTGATGGATCTGATACAGGTCGATGTAGGGGGTCTGGAGCATCCTTAGCCTCCTCTCAGCAGCCTTCAGTAACTGGTTGTATCTTAGATGAAGGAACAGAACTTTGGTGGCTATGAATAGATCATCCCTTCTGTATCCCTTTATCGCATCGGCGATGAGGGGCTCTGTCTGGTATACCTCTGCGGTATCGATGAGATTAATCCCCAGGTCTATTCCCTTACGTAGGGCCGCTATCTTGTCTTTCCTGCCTATGTTATAGCCGAAGAGCCGAGCAGCAACTATCGATGAAGAGTCGTAATATGTTCCCATGCCGATAGCAGATACTTTGACTCCAGCCCTTCCGAACTCACGGTATTCCATAGTCCCTAGTCACCCTTCTAGAAGCTGCGATGGTCAATGAGTACAACCGCAAAGCTTTTTGAGATAACGGGATTCACTTGCCCCAAGGGCCTAGTGTTCGAGAAGCCTCTCGTTCGACAGATGTTGGCCAGTTGCCCACTGTGATCATCGATCGGTATTGAGAACGGTTGATGAGGCTTCAATGCTAGTCACACAAAAGAAAGAGGAGGATTGCTCTATTGTTCAGCTTTTTCACGATCGTGGATGACGAGCACACTTAGGAGCAGGGCTACAGTCAGGAAGACGGACTGAATCAGCCATGGATAGGCTGGATTAATGCTGTAGATATAACCGCTCGTGAAGGAGCCTATGCTCATAGGTATGAAGGAAATGAAGCCGCTTGCCCATCCTCCGCCTCCTACACCGGTACTGACTCCCTGCCCGAGACCTGCCATGACTCTTCCCCGCATTGCTCTTGGGATGTTATCGGCCAAGAAAACTGAAGACGTTATCCATAGAAATGCACCTGACACGACTAAGGCCAAGTATATGGGGATGACTTGGATGAAGGAAGACGCTTGAGTGAACAACACCATTAAGGGGATCGCCAGCCCAAGAGAGATCTCCATACACTTCTTGGTTCCAAGTTTATCTACTAGGTTCCCGATGACTAGACTCGCCAGGGTCGTAGTTATGCCTCCCAACAATTGAACGACGCCCCAGTCATAGGCAGAGAGTCCGATCACCTCTTTGGCGTAAACAACCCAGAAAGGCATCACTAGATTCCCTATGAAAGCCAGAAGCATAGCCATTACAGCGAAGCCTCTAATGTTTGAGAAAACCCATCTCAAAGAAGAAAACACGTTGGAGTAGCTTTCCTTCAAGATCCCAGGAATATTCCGCCCGATCTTTTCCTCGCTCTTTACAGTTTCCTTCAGGTACCGCACTCTGATGAAGGCAACTACCATGCCTATGAGGAATGCCAATGTATACCCTAAACGCATGGCGGGCTGTAAGGTGTAAACAGCGATCAAGTATCCACCCAAGTATGGCGCAACTATGCGCGCAGCATTGGGTACCGCCACTGTGAATGCATAGATCCTCCCTCTTGCCCCGATCGGTATCGAATCCGCCATGATGGCGTTAAGCGCCGGCATATAGAACAAGACGCCCTGCTGGTAGACTATTCCCACAGCCAGCCACTGCCAACTCGGCGCAAGAGCAAGAATAAGAAAACTGGAGATATACAGAACAGTGGCCAAGCCTACCAGCCTAGCTCGCCCAGCCTTATCGGCAATGTAGCCACCAAGAGGGTAAAGCAAACTCGCAGCAAAGCCCCCAGCAGCGTTGATCAGACCGATGGCGGGCTTGCTTCCACCAAGCTCCAAAATGTATAGCGAGAGGTAAGTCATCACGATAGTGTCTGACACACTCCAGAGAACTCGACTCACAGTGAGGACTCGAACATTGCCCTGCATTACTTCTCTAAAGGAAAGGGATTTCGCCAAACCACACACCCGTGAAACTTTCAGGAAAGAGTTTGACAACGATTTAAAGGTTGTTGGAGAGCCGAAACAAGCAGCGCCCGACAGCTCCTTGACAGGCCCATCCGAGTTACATCCCTCGGTAGAACCTATGACTCCTGCCAGCAAACTAGATATCTGCACCTATGCGTGAAAATGCAAGATAATCAGCACATGCCCTCAGATACAACTTTGTCCAAATCCAACTTAGCATTCTCTTTGAAGGTTCTGGATCTTGATCTGAGACATTCAGACTGATGTTCTGACCGATCGTCAGAAATCAAGGGCAGCAGGAGCAGGAGCGGGAGCAGGAGCCACAGGAGCCTGAACCAGAGCCAGAGCTGGATACTAGGAGATTCTTTCCATACGTTTCTTTCCAACAGTCTTGGCAGACATTGATACTTCCCTTATCCTTGTGGCTTGCACTATATAGACAGACATCTTCTTTCCCACAGATTTCGCACTTCATTCATATCACCATGACAACTTGATGGAACCTATTGACAATCCCATTAGTAAACATTACTGACCCGTTCATGGAGAATTCGCCTTCGCGTATGAAGCACTACTCGGATTGATAAATGGTTGTGCATCCGATCTCACAATGGTTTGATTCTAGACTAGCATGATGCATATGCTCCGAGTGTTCGATGAGATTGCGTGAAACCTGACCACCAATAGCGAGTTTACCGTTCTCTCTCGAATAAGAGGTAGTGATTGACCATTGTTGGGGTTCCTACGGATTGATAGGTGTGGAGTCGCCAGCCGTTTCCTTCCCATTCTTCTATTAGTCTACCGATGTCCTTATGGTGGTTAACCTGTATGCATTCCCATTCTTTCAATATGCTCACCTCTTGAAACATATTCCCCATAGGCCCTATATAGGATTCCCGCGCTGAAGTTCGTCGTGTCCGACCGAGAGATCTCAGTGCGCTATAGGATATGTAAATCCTCACGATCCACATCAAGGGACGACTGATCAGCACGTTCCTTCGTATAGTATGTTCGTAGCTTACGATAAGACAGTAGTTCAACCTCTCGGTGAACTGACATTGGAGGAGGGCTGATCTGATGGATCTTGAGGTGTTCTTGAATACTGGAACTGCTATCGGGTTTGCGAGTTTCCTACCTCAAATGCACCGGACAATCAGGAACAGGAAGACGCTAAGAAACATCTCACTGGTGTCCCAGCTATTGGCTGATATAGCCATTTCATGCTTCACAATATTCGCCTATTCCAACGGTGTATAGTTAGCCTTTGTCATGGACATGATCCAAGTCCTCTACTCATCCCTCACGATTCTCCTCATTCTTCAGGCCTGAACAAGAGAGATCAGCTGACACTGACTCAGTGGGCGAAGAATGCCAAACGATAAGCAAAAGTGACAGTTGCCGAGAAAGAGTGGGTCCCGTCTATCAAACATCAGGATCGCAGAACATGATGAACAGACTCGGCATCCAATAGTTTTTTACATTGCGTGCCATATAAGAAGAGTCAAGGAACTGTCAGGCAGGTATAGGATCTCTGAGGATGTTCCATGAGTTCAATGAAGCTCGGCAGACGGGTCTGGGTTCTTCCCATCGCGGGTATCTTGGCTGTGGTACTCTATCTCTATTTCTTCATCGACATATCTGAAACTGTCGAAGCGATCTCTCAGGCAAACGCTTTGCTGTGCGGTCTGGCTCTTCTCTTTGTTCTGAATGGGCTATTCTTCTATGGGGTGACATGGGAAGTCATACTTCGGGCGATGTCGAAGCCTTTGGGAATCTGGAGGGCGTTCCAGTATGCATGCGCCAGCGTATTTACGGCCACTATGCTTCCCATGGGAACACTGAGCGGTGAAAGCCTGAGGGCATATATGGCTGTAAAGGACTCCAATGGAAATCCCGGTAGTGTCGTAGCTTCTATAATCAGCCACAGGTCGGTAGACATGATGCCATTTCTTGGGAATGCTTGTATAGGTCTCATTTTCATGCTCACAATGCAGCAGTATTTCAGTTTTGCAGTCTATGTTGTTTCTTCAGTCATACTTCTGGTAATCTTTACTATCTCACTTGTTCTCTATCTAGTACTCCGACCTGAGAAAACAGGAGGAATCCTGAACGGCATCTTCCGGTTTGTTGGGCGATTCTACAAGAACTCCACTAAGCTGAATCGCCTGAGGGAGAAGGCAGTTGAAGAGTTGAAGCTCTTCCACGAATCCATAGAGGATTTAAGCCACAAGCCCTTGAGCCTTTGTGCAGCCATTCTGAGTGCGACTATCTCTGTTGTTTCTGATATCGTAGCTGCGAAGCTGGTGTTCCAAGCCCTTGGGGCGGACATCTCGTTAGGGATAATTATCACTGTCTATACTATCGCGATATCGCTACAGACAATACCTATCGGTCTGCCCGGGATGGTTGGTCCGGTAGAGGTCTCCATGATAACACTCTACTCCCTTGCCGGTATTCTACCGGCGATAGGGGCTGCTGCAACTCTAATTCTAAGGAGCATGAGCCTCTGGTTTGAAGTGGCCTTGGGAGGAGTAATGGCTTACTGGGTTGGCATCAATATCTTCAAGAAACAACCAATAGACGCCCAGTTTCCTCCGATCTCTGTCTTGGATCGTTGATCGAGTAACATAGATATTGCTTCGAAAATGGGGATAGAGATAGACGCATCGACATTAAATGTACATGAAGCATTGACACCTGTTCGAAGGTCGATACATGCAACGACTAGACGGACAACCGCTCTGCAAGGAAATCGATAAGAGTCTTCAGCCTCTATATCGTCCTCGTCCGTACACGACTCCTGCAATGATTAGTAAACCAATGATGACCAGTATCAGAGGGCCTATGACTCGCCCTATGTTGAATCCTTCAAAAGCTACTGAAATACCGATTATGATTATGAATAGGCCAAAAATGATCCCAGCAATCGCTCCACCATACGGCAGTCCGAAGCACTCCTCTTGCTGTCTATCACGCTGGCCAAAGCATTCGTTGTGACGTCGTACGGTTCTTCTCTCAGGGTATAGTGAGGCCCCACAGATTGCACAGAACTTGGCATCATCCTCGTTCTTTGCTCCGCACTTTGGACAGTAGACCATGCTAGGTACCTCGCTTTCTATGTG
>Ga0315296_10001665_pt1 | contig 19344 bp, 24 predicted proteins | sample YL17G14_18_MG_FD_203921 | JGI IMG/M metagenome (GOLD analysis project Ga0315296, IMG submission 203921) | Sediment microbial communities from Yellowstone Lake, YNP, Wyoming, USA - YL17G14_18 | ecosystem: Environmental > Aquatic > Freshwater > Lake > Sediment | place: USA: Wyoming | collected...
CAAGTGCAAGATTTTGAAGAGCGCTCTAACAGAACAAGAGACAAAGCAGATTACGACAACAATAGCCGAGCAAACAGGAGCAACACTTGTCGAAGTTAGAGGCCATACTTTCATACTTTACAAGCCTCGCGACAAGTGAAAGCCTTTATATTCAGCTTCATGATTCTACTGAACGAAAACTCAAAGGGATAATGAATATTGGTAACCCCCAATGACGTTCCAGTCTCTAAGTTCATCGATAGACTAGCCAAATATCTGAAGGAAAACGTGGATGCGGTAACGCCTCCTGTATGGACCAGCATTGTGAAAACGGGGAGCCACGTTGAACAGCAGCCCCATAACCCAAACTGGTGGTACATCAGATGTGCATCTTTGCTTCGCAAGATATATGTTCATGGCCCGATAGGGCTCGAGAAACTGCGGGCCGATTACGGTGGAAGAAAAAGCAACGGTGTAAAACCGCATCACGCATCAAAATCAGGCGGTTCAGTCATAAGAAAGGCCTTACAGCAACTTGAAACCTCGAGTTACATTGAAACCGTCAAGTCACGTGGCAGACGAGTGACACCTGCAGGCAGAAAACTTCTCAAAGAAGTAGCAGAAGAAGTCGGCAAAGAGATGGCAAAGGAGTTTCCAGAACTCGAGAAGTACCAGAAAGGTGAGTAACATGTCCGACGAGGAGCTGGAAGAGCTCCGCAGACGAAGACTCTCCGCTATGCGCAGACAGGGAGCTGAAGAACAGAAAAGCCATCAACCGGAGGATCAGATGGAGCAGGAAAAGCAGGCCCTGCTCAGAAGCACACTAACGCCGGAAGCAAGGCAAAGACTGGCAAACCTGAAAATGATCAAACCAGAATTCACGGCTCAGCTGGAGCTTCAACTCATCCAGTTGGCGCAACAAGGACGAGTGCCACTCCCTATGAGTGACGAACAACTGAAGAAGATACTCATCCAACTCCAATCGCGTAAGCGTGACACGACAATAACCAGGAGGTAGGAAAATGACTCGAAACAAGCCAACAGCCAAGAAAAGAAGACTAGCGAAAGCTGGAAAACAGAAGAAAGCAGTCCCAACATGGGTCATAGCCAGAACAGGCGGAAAATTCAGAGCACACCCCAAACGGAGACAATGGAGAACAAGAAAACTGAGAGCATAGGAGAGAAAGCTGATGGAAAAAGAAACCAAAGAAGTTGCCAAGACCGAAGAGAAAAAACTCGCGGAACCCGCTCAAGACGAGGAACTGAAAGAAGAAGAACTTGAGGCAGCTTCAGAAGAGATTCCAGAGGAAGAAGCAAAGAAAGAGACTAAGGAAGAAGAGAAAGAAGAACTCCCTCCAGCTGAGGAAAAGGAAGAAGCCAAGCCTCCGAAAGAAGAGAAGACCAAGAAAAAGGAAGAAGAGGAAATCGTTGAAGAGCGAATCTACACCGTTCCCCTTGCCAAGGCTTGGATAGTGCCGGCTAACAAGAGAACTCCGAGGGCGGTTCGCATGCTTAGAACCTTCATAGTCAAACACATGAAACTTGAAGCGAAAAAAGAAGGAGAAACAGAAGAGGAAGAAGAGCCCAGCAAACTCGTTATCAACAATGAAGTGAACGAGAGAATGTGGGCAAGAGGCATTGAAAAGCCTCCGAGAAAAATCCGGGTACGCGCAGCAAAAGACAAGGAAGGTAATGTGACGGTTTATTTGGCTGAAGGGGATTGATCCTTGGCCATTTACCTGTCAAGCATCGTTGGAAGCCCAAGTATAGGTGTCTATTCATTAGCTACCGATCGAATTCTAATCGTCCCAGGCTCGGTCCCGATAAAAAAAGCAGATAGATTGAGCGAATGGCTGAAAGTCAAACTCGTGCATTCGTCCATCGGTGGATCTATCCTGGTCGGAGCACTCGCTTGCGCAAATTCCAATGGAATTTTGCTTCCCAGCTTCGTGAAAGAAGAAGAGGTTGAAGCCATCCAACGGTGCTTCAAAGGAAATATGACCGTGATGGAAACAAAGAAAACCGCGTATGGAAACCTTGTTCTCGCAAACGATCATGGCGCAATCGTCGATCCACGTCTTAAGACCCCTGAAATTCAGAAAATCTCTGAAACCCTTTGCGTTGAAGTGGTACGAGGAGAAATCGCCGATCTGCCTTATGTTGGCTCTCTCGCCGTAGCCACAAACAAGGGCGTCCTTGCCCATCCATTGTTGAAAGACTCGGAGCGCCAGGTTCTCGAACAGGTCTTGAAAGTTCCTGTTGACGTCGGCACCATTAACTGTGGCATCCCCTATGCAGGCACAGGCTTAATAGCCAACATTCATGCGGCTATTGCAGGATTACTGACTACTGGACCAGAGATATTTATAATAGGGAATGCCTTGGATGTTGTGAAAGAGGATGACAGACTTGAAAGTCTTCAGAGTCACCGGTAAAATAGCCAAGCCCAACTTGAAAACTCCGTTCAGAAAGGAGATTGCGTGTGAAAAGCCGGAGCATGCGAAAGAAAAGGTCTACGCTGAGTTGGGCAGCAAACACCGTGTAAAGCGTTGTCACATCAAGATAACAAACATCGAAGAAGTCTCCCCGGAAAACATTGAAAACCCACTTTTGAAGAAGCTTGCAATGGGAGAATAGGAAGTTGGCAAGCAAGGGCGAAGAAGAGCTTCAGAAACTCGGCATCGAAATGCGACTTCTCGAACAGACCGCAGAAGCTCTGCAATCCAGAATGACTATGGTAAACACTGCAGCAAATGATCTATTGTACGCCCAAGCAACACTGCAAGGACTGGAAAAGGAAGCTGAGAAATCCGAGATCCTTGTTCCGATCGGAGGAACCTCATACATTAGAGCAAAACTCGACAATATAGACCAAGTCATCGTAGGAATGGGCGCAGGCGTTTCGGTTGAAAAGACAAGAGAAGAAGCAAAGGAGATTATCAAGAAACGCTTAGAAGACCTTGACAAAACGAGAAAATCAATACAACAACAGTATACACAAGTTGCAGAAAGAATCAACCTAGACCGAGAGAGAGCTGAAGCATTAATCGCCGCTGCGAAAGAAAGGAAATCTCAGGAAAATGTTTGAGAAACTCAAGTCTGGGCTCAAGGGACTTGTAACAAAAGTAACCACGGTAGAGCTGAAACCCGAGAACGTACGCCCGATTCTTTCTGAGTTCAAGATGAGTCTCGTTGAAAACGACGTAGCCTTTCCGGTTGCAGAAAAAATCTGCACCGAAATGGAAGAGCGATTGAACAAAGTTCAGGTCAAGCGTCTTGAAGATCGGAAGAAGATTGTTGAACAACAGCTCCGCGACGTTCTCTTGGAGACGATGCAGACAAACAGCAAGATCGACCTTTTGAAGGCTATGGAAGAAAAACGCAAGAAAGCAGAGCCATTTATCATAGTTTTCGTGGGAATAAACGGAACCGGGAAGACCACTACTATAGCCAAAGTCTGTCGGTTTCTCAACAAACGTGGATACTCGGTTGTAATCGCCTGCAGCGACACCTATCGTGCGGGTTCGATTGAACAACTCGAAGAACATGCAAAGCGGCTTGGAATAAAGATGGTCAAACACTCCTATGGTGCTGATCCTGCAGCAGTGGCTTATGACACGATCACTCATGCTAAGTCGCATGGAATCAACGTCGTGCTTATTGACACTGCAGGGAGAATGCACACGAACCAGAACCTTATGAATGAACTTGTGAAGATTAAGCGCGTTGTGAAACCGGATTTGACGGTGTTAACGATTGATTCGCTGATTGGAAACGACGCCGTTATGCAGGCAGAAGAATTCCACAAAGCAGTCGGGGTAGACGCCACTATCCTGACTAAGGTCGATGCCGACGTTAAAGGTGGTTCGGCTTTAAGCGTAACTTACGTTACTCAGAAGCCCATCCTGTTCATAGGAACAGGCCAAAACTACGACGATCTGGAACAGTTCGATCCAGAAAGATTTGTGCAAATGATTCTCAAGTAACTTGTATCATGCGCTTTTCTAGTTCAACAGTCCTCGTTTAGTGTTTTCTCAGCAGTTCAAGCAGTATTGCTTTCGCCGAGTACAGCCTGTTTTCGCTTTGTTCGTATATGACGGATTTCGGACTTGGAACCACGTCGCCTGTTATTTCGTAGCCTCTGTGGATGGGCATGTCATGCATGACGTATGCCTTGCTGTTCTTCAGCAGTTGCTTGTTGATTTGATAGGGCATCATTTGTTTGAGGCGTTTCTCTTTCTCAGCGATAAATTTGGGGTCAGTGAAAAATTCCATGTCAACCCAAGTGTCGGTGTAAACAAAATCTGCATCTTTAACTGCTTGTTGGACACCCAGAGTCGTTTCCCACAGCCTTGTCTTCTTGGCGGCTTTGAGAAGTTCATCATCACGAGTTGGTTCATTAAATATTGGAGTTACAGTCGTTATTTTCACACCAGTTTTTGTGCATCCTTCGATTAACGAATTGCATACGTTGTTGTGAATCCCCACATAGACGAGCTTTACACCTTTGAGTTTACCCTTCTTCTCCTTGACCGTTATCAAATCTGCGATTGCTTGACTGGGGTGATATTTCTCGTCGCATCCGTTGATCACTGGAACTCGTGAGACCTTAGCCATGGTCTGCAGATCGGAGTTTCTCAGCAATCTCGCCATGATGCAGTCAACGTTTCGAGAGAGGTACTGAACTTCATCGCCCAAGTCTGCCAAAGCAAAATTCGTGGTTCTCCAATCGATAAACAAGGCGTGTCCGCCGAGCTGAGTCATGGCGACTTCAAAAGATACTCTGGTTCTGGTGGAGGTTTTCTGGAAAAGCAGCGCGCATGACTTGTCTTTCAAGGCTTCAATGTATTTTTTTGGATTGTGCTTAACGTCAATACCCTTATCAATCATGCTGGTAAGCTGCTTACCGGTCAACTTCGTGAAATTGAGCAGATGCATACTCACACCCGTTAACTAGCTTAAACCGTTCAACAACTTTTTTCGATTATAAGCTTTATGGAAACCTTTTTCTCACAACCTCGTATCTTCACTTGGAAGCAATGAAATGATTTTAATCGTCGCTTCAAACAAAGACCCTGCAAGTCTCAATATTCGAAAACAGGTTCTGAGCAACTATGATTTTCAGGAGAAAGCTGAGAAATTCGAATCAAACCCAGTGTACGAAGCCAAGATCAATGGCAACGTCATCAAACTGATAACATTGAACAATGAATCCATCTATGCGCAGCACCTTCCAGAATCATTCGCTAATCTACAACTAGTCGTTTTCATCTCACGTCACAGCAGCGTCAGTGGAACCCCAACGCTTTCAGTTCATACGCCAGGCAACTTCGCTGAAGCTGCGCTAGGCGGAATCCCAAAAACAGTCTCTGTTTCTCCTGCGAACCTCATGCGAAAAGCCCTGATAACGATGTTCAAACTAAAGAATGAAATGCACCTGGACTACGAGGTTTCTTATGAATGCACACATCACGGACCCTCCTTCAATCTGCCAACCATGTTCGTTGAGCTAGGAAGCTCTCCGCAACAATGGAGCGACTTGAAAGCCGCGGAAGTTGTTGCGCACTCAGCCATTGAAGCTGTCAGACAGTTCGGCAATTACCCACTCAGAACGGTGATGGGAATAGGCGGCCCCCACTACAACGCCAAGTTCACGCGAATGGCATTAGAGAGCGATCTGGCTTTCGGACACATGGTTCCGAAATACGCAATCTCAAAAGCTGATTCAGACGTGCTCAAACAATGCGCAGAAAGAACAATTGAGAAGGTAGAAACTGCAATCCTCGACTGGAAGGGGATAAAGGGAGAGGACAAACCCAAACTCGTTGAAGCATTGAATAAAGTCGACATTGATTTTGAGAAAGCCTAGAAGGCCGACAAGGTCCCAAAGACCCTAGGAAATAGGGGGAGGGTGCTATTGACTGGCATTTGGGTCAATAGGGAACTTTCTACGCGCGTTGAGGATGTACTGAAGACCTTAAAAAGACATAAATAGTTGCCCACGTTTCTCTAGAAGAGCAACATAGTTGAAACTAGGCAAACAGTATAGCTGTTTGCTCAAGCAATCATGTCAGCTTGAAAACTGAGAAAGCGATAAACATGGGCTTAAGAGATTTCCTGACTCAGTGTGCAAGAACATTGAAATTGGCTATCAAGCCTGGAAGAAGCGAGCTTTGGCTCTCGATAAAAATATGTCTCCTAGGCATCGGCGCCGTAGGACTAATAGGCTTCGTGATAAAACTACTGTCTTCTGTCCTACAACCTGGAACCTCAGCGGCATAGAAGGAAAGAGCCGATGGAGAAACCCGAAGAGTACACGACGAAGATTTTCGCCGTGAAGACTACGACGGGTCAAGAGAGAAACGTCGCGAGGCTGGTGGCTTCAAAGGTCGAGATGGCGAAGATTCCGATAAAAGCCATTCTTGCGCCCGAAACATTGAAGGGGTATGTGTTCATAGAAGCCGAAGGTCCACACCTTGTGGAAGAAGCTATAGGCGGAGTAAAACACGTGCGTTCGAGGGTTCCGGGAATCGTGAGTTTTGTCGAAATTGAAAGATACATCATCAAGAAACCTATACTTGAAGAGTTAAACGAGAGCGACATCGTCGAAATCACTGGTGGACCCTTTAAAGGTATGCGCGCCAAAATCACGAGAATCGACAAGACCAAGTCTGAAGTCACACTTGAGTTGCTGGAAGCAACCTTCACTCTACCCATAACAGTCAGTTCAGAATACGTAAAACTAGTCGAAAGAGCAAAAACAACAACAAGCGGTGAAACATAAGATGGCAGACAAAAAAACAATAGAACTACTCGTAAACGGAGGACAAGCAAACGCCGGGCCGCCGTTAGGTCCAGTACTCGGACCGTTAGGCGTAAACGTCATGGCAATTGTGAACAAGATAAACGAGATTACAAAAGATTACGCAGGAATGAAAGTTCCCGTCAAGGTCCTTGTTGACCCAGATACAAAAGAATTCGAAGTGACTGTTGGAACGCCAACAGCATCCGCACTGATCGTCAGTGAACTGAAGATTGAGAAGGGTTCAGGCACTCCGAAGACGGCGAAAGTTGGAGACCTCACCATAGATCAAGTTATACGGATAGCAAAGATGAAACGTCCTGAACTATTGTCAAAGACGTTGAAGGGAGCAGCGAAGGAAATTCTGGGAGTATGTGTAAGTATTGGCGTGACGGCTGAAGGTAAAGATCCCCGCGAAGTTCAGAAAGACATCGACAAAGGCAAGTACGACGACCTATTAGGCAAGAGTTAAACGCAAGAGAGAATATTTTTATAACCGCATTCCATTCCCTCAATGGCACGAGGCCACAAAATTGCCCCTAGACCAAAAAACGATCCTTAGTGCAGTAAAAGAAGCGAAAGAAAAGTCGCAAAAGAGGAAATTCAACCAATCCATAGAGCTAATCATAAAACTGCAAGATATTGACATGAAAGCGCCTGAGAGCAAGATCCAAGAGATCATTGAGCTCCCATACGCTCCCGAGAAAGCCAACAAAGTCTGTGTCATAGGCTCAGGCGAGTTGGCCATGAAAGCAAAGAACGCAAACGCAGACTACGTTATTGAACGAGGAGAGCTCGAATCACTGGCCGGCAAGAAACAAGAACTGCGTAAGGTAGCCAACAATTATGATTTCTTCATCGCGGAAGCGCCCTTGATGCCATTGGTAGGTAGGACATTGGGTTCTGTTCTTGGTCCAAGGGGAAAGATGCCTGTAGCAGTTCCGCCTTCAGCAGATATTGCAGGCCTTATAAAGAAGCACCGGAAAACGATCGTCGTTCGAATGCGAAACCAACCGATCTTGCAGAACCGTGTCGCAACCGAAAATATGAAGGACGAAGAAATCACAGAAAACGTACAGACGGTTCTGAGAGTTTTGGAAGGAAAACTTAAGAAAGGAATGAAAAACATCAAGGTCGTCTATATCAAAACAGCCATGGGCACTCCGGTGAAGATCAAACCCTAAGAGAGGAGAACTAATGCCGTCCAAACAGATTTTGCAGCAGAAAAGCAAAGAAGTTGAAGAGTTAACCAAACTTCTCAGTCGTTACAGGATTATCGGTATCGCCAGTTTGAACAAAGTCAGGGCAGCTCAATTGCAAGAATTCAAGAAGAACCTTGCAGACAAAGTGTTCATGCGAGTCCTGAAAAATACGCTGATGAAACTGGCGATTGAAAACTGCAAGGAAAATCCCGAAGTGAAGAAACTCTTAGAGCATCTGAAAGGCTCAAACGTTTTCATGTTCACAGACATTAACCCGTTTAAACTGGCTTTGATCCTTGAAAGAGGAAAAGTCAAGACGACAGCCAAGGCAGGCGATATAGCAGCGTTTGATGTGGTGGTTCCAGCTGGAAACACGGGACAGCCTCCGGGACCCATAATCAGTCAGTTAAACACTGTTGGTTTACCGACACGAATCGAGTCCGGGAGCGTCTGGATAAACAGAGACACCTTGGTCGTCAAGAAAGGCGAGGTAATCAATGAGAGACTTGCCAGCATGCTTTCGAAGCTGGGGATAAAACCTGTCGAAACAGGACTGGTAATGACCGTGGCGCTTGACGAAGGACTAATCATAAAGCAAGACCAACTCAAAATAGATGTAGATGGAACGAAGCGCAACGTTGGGAATGCTTATGCCAATGCCTTTGCGCTGTCATTGAGCGTCGGTTACCCAACCCAAGATAACATGACGGCACTACTGCAAATCGCCCATAGAGAAGCCTATGCCTTGGCCATTGGAGCTGCGATATCCACGAAAGAGACTATAGGAGACCTGATAAGAAAGGCACACGCAGAAATGCTAAGTTTAAGTAGTAGAGTGCCCACGTTACAAGAAAAAGCAGCAACTGAAAAAAGTTAAGATGGACGATGTGAGAGGTGAAAGGTATGGAATACGTTTACGCTGCAATGCTTCTTCACAAAGCAGGAAAGGAAATCAACGAAGCAAACCTGACACAGGTTCTGACAGCCGCAGGCATAAACGCCGATACAGTTCGCGTCAAAGCACTAGTAGCATCACTCGCTGAGGTCAAGATCGACGAAGCCATTAAATCGGCTCCGACAATGATGGCAGCACCAGCCGCCGCAGTCCCTGCAACAGGTGCACCAGCAGCAGAAGCAAAGCCAAAGGAAGACGAAAAGAAGAAGAAAGAGGACGAAAAAGCGAAGGAAGAAGCAGCACTCGAAGGACTAGGCGCTCTCTTCGGTTAGAATCCTCACACTCTCCTTTGTTGTTACACCATTCTCAATTCTAATGATAGATATCCTTCTAGAATTGGCTACATTTGAGCTGCTGATGTAACAGGTTTCTTCTTGGCAAGTTCCTTGCCGATCACCAAAGGTGCCCAACCGCAGATGATCATTAATGTGCCTGGAAAAGCCTGTCGCAAATAGTTTAGCAGCAACACTTCAAAGAGGAAGAACGATATAGCCATACCCACGACAGTGAGCAGGGCGAATCTCCTGCCATACCTCTTCGCAGTCTGCACGCCAAGAAGCCCTGCGAAGAAGAAATCGCCTAAACCGAGGCTCAACATCGAAAAGCCGGCTCCTGTCGCTATCAACGGAAGCAATGGAAGTGTAACTAACACTGGAAGGTTCAGGCTCATGGCAGTCTGGGCTGCTTGAACCATAGTTCCAGTCACTAGAACCAAGACTATGTCCATCCCGGTTAGCAAGACTCCGAAGATTGCCGTCGCTTTCCATGTGAACAGACCTGCTAAGTAAAGTGTTATCAGAATGGCAAAAACGAGGCCATAAATGTTGGACAAGTAAAGAGTCCATATCGATGAATCTCGGACGAAGATATACAGCAAAATGAACACTGCGGGGGGCAGTATGCCGATGTACCAACGGTTCCTTGAGAACACGTAAGCAAAAGTGAAGAGCAGCATGGAGTAAGCGAACAGAAACATCACCATCAGAATCAGGGTGATTTGCCTGACGAAAACAATCAAAAACACCATCACCGACATGAAACCTACAAGCAGGACTACGTCTTGAATACGAAATTCTCTCTCATCCGAGAGGGATTTCATCTTTCCTTCAACCTTGCCAAACGTAAAAACTGAAGCTATCGTAACTAGAGACAGAACGATGGGCATGGCGAAGTCAACGTTGAGTTTGTTATTGAAGTAACCATCAATGGTCACATACGGCAGGGGAGAACCTGAAGAATCGTACAAGCTTACGTCCTGAAAACCGATTTTAGTCTCGCCGCTGCCCAGTATACTGAAAGTCAATCGGATCAAACTTCCGTTCCCAGTTGCTACTGCTTCAGGAGACGTGAGGTTTGCAGAAGCCTGAATCTCGCCTAATGTGTCATCTATGGTGTAGAGAAATGTCGTGTTCCCGAAATTGCTGAAGAGTCTACCTTCACTTACACTGAGGCATTTGATCAAGTTTGAATCGTAGTCTATCCTCATTCGGTAGCCGTGAATAGACTTCACATCGTAGGCACTGACGTTAAGGGCGAATTGTTGACCTGGAACAGCTGAGTGGTTTATTGCGGCCAATGGTGAGAATAACAACGTTATTTCATTGGATTCGCTTATTTCAGTTGAAGAACCGGCTGGTTTGATGGAAAAAAAGAAAAGACAGGCTACTGTCAACAGGCAGGTGGCGGTCATGAGAGCGAGTTTCCTGAGGTTCAAAGCTTCCCTACTCCCCTTTTTGAGTTACAATGACCCTACGTAAAAAGATACGATTGAATGACGAGCGCATAGAGGCAGATAAACAGAACGCGCATTTATCCCTTTATGCTAATGACAACTTTTTCCGCCTTTGTTCATAGCGAGATTGACATTGAAAACCGCCAACGAAGCAAATATCGCTTCCTCAGTCCTCACGGTTTCAGTACCCTGACACGGGATAGTGTTGACAACAAAATCCGCAATCTCTTCCAGTCGAAGCCCTTCGCGGGCAGCAACTTCGTTCAATCCAACGGTCGGAGCTCCGAAAACCACGAGAACCCGACTAGCCGAAGCCCAACTATCAGTCAATCGTTCCTTAAAACTGGTAAATGGCGTACCGTACTTCGACGTGCAAATCGTCACATCGAAGCATCCACTTTTCAGCATCTTGCCGAGAGAACGCTTCTCCACTGCAACACTGTACCCCCAATATGATGGGGCCGCATTGCGATCTGCAGGTTCAACCTCAACAGTTTGACCAGCTCTGACAATTCTTACAGTCACACGACCGCCGGAGCTCATTCCTGCGTTTCTAGCCAAGGCTGGTTGTTCAACGCCAATATCAACAAGGGTGCCCTCCTTTGTCCTTGACAGAGCGACTCCTTCTCGATACTCACCTATTTTGAGGTTTTTGCTGCTACGGTTTAAGGGATGATGAGGAGTTCGAAGAGGGGGGAGTATTCCCGCAAACTGCAGATCGGGACTAAGCTCGAAGAGTCTCTTCCTGAGGTATTGAGGAGTTTCCATGTACGTGAGCAGTCGGTCAATCAACTCCATGTCTTTTTTCTGGTTTGCGCGCGGATCGTCCGGGTAGATGATGATTGCGTTGACCTTGAAAATCGCGGCTGCTCTTCCTATCATTCCTATCTTTGACGTTTTTTCTCTAAGATGAGGAGTGTCTGAAACAACGGAAGCAGGGATGGCGATGGACAACTCTTTCATGTCTGACCTGTCTCTTTATGTTGTGCTCTTCTAGGTCTATGTGCATTCTGCTTAAAAGCTGAGAGCATGATATGGATATTTCAGTCTTCAAGTGCTGGATGAGTGTCGATTTGAAGAAACCAATCGATTTGGACAGTTTTGATGAGATCAGAAAAATCGATAAGAGCGACATGATTTCCTTTTGCATGGATGCGCCCAGACATTATAGCAAAGCGGCTCAAGTGGCAACAGGATTCAAAGTAGATTTTCCCAAACCCGAAAATATAATTATCGCAGGTATGGGGGGGTCAGCAATCGGCGGAGAACTCCTCAAAGACTGGGCTCAGGACACAAGCCGTGTTCCAATCGAGGTGTGTCGAGACTATCATCTTCCTGCCTACGCAAACAAGAGCACATTAGTGTTTTGCACGAGTTATTCAGGAGAGACTGAAGAAACACTCAGCGTTTTTCTCGAAGCTCTGAAAAGAAAATGCAAGATAGTCAGCTTAAGTTCAGGCGGAGCACTCCGCGAGTTCGCCGAGAAACTCAACGTCCCGCATCTGCTGGTCCCCAGCGGGATGGCTCCGCGCGCCACTCTTCCTTACCTGTTCTTACCTTTGCCAACGATTTTGGAGAAAATCGATTTCGCCTCCGGAGTCAACGCAGAACTAAGAGAAACCGTGAGAATCCTGAAGCAAGTCAGTGCCGAAAACTCGCCTGAAAACCAGACAAAGAACAACATGGCCAAGATGCTGGCAACGAAAATCAATGGAACAATACCGATGGTTTACGGTTTCAGATTCTATCGAGCTGTTGCCCAACGCATGAAAACACAGATCAATGAAAACAGCAAGAACTTGGCAAAATGGGAATACTTCCCTGAACTCAACCATAATGAAATTGTAGCCTGGGAAGAGGCTAAGGAATTCGCTTCACATGTCTCAGTCATTTTTGTCCGTGATGCAGACGAGCCTGAGGAAATAAAGAATAGAATCGAATTCACGAAAGAAACGATCAACAAAACATCCGCCAAAACTTTTGAAGTGTGGAGCAAAGGAAAGAGCAAAATTGCCAGAATGTCGTCAATAATATGCACTGGAGACTTTGCAAGCGTTTACCTTGCTGTGTTGCGAGGTGTTGATCCAACGCCAGTCAAAACCATTTCTATCTTGAAAGAAAGGCTCAAACAGACTGGAGTGAAGGAAAAGACAGTTCGAGAATTGAGGAAGCTAAGCAAGGGTTAGATGCCGGTCTAAGCTTTTACAGAGATGAATTCAGCAAACAGTTTCTCAGCGGTCTCAAGTGCCATCATCTGCGGCGGATGCTTGAAGGCGTAAGCACAAATGGGCAATACTGCGCCTTTCAACTTTCTGTCCATGGCCAATTTTACAGCGCGTATCAAGTCCAATAACACTGAACCTGCGTTAGGCGCATCAACTGTAGATAGTTTTAGGTCTATCTGCATCGGTACGTTACAGAAGTAAACACCTCGGATCCAGAAGTAGCTGTCGCGTCTGTTCTGCATGAAATCAACGTAATCCGTCGACCCTGCGACGACAGCAGCAGGGTAGGGTAAAGCAGCCTCAATTGACTTGGTTTTGACGTTGCGCTTGATGTCCTTCATTCTTTCATGAGTGTCAAGAGACTCTGTGCCTCCACCAACATCGAGCTGGTAGGTTTCTGTGATACGCACGCCGCTCATCGAAAGCAGATTTAGAAGAGTCTTGTGTAGAGTCGTCGCTCCCACTTGATCGATCAGGTCGTCACCCACAAGCGGAAGCCCTGCAGTCTCGTACTTCTTCGCCCAAGCAGGATCGCTAGCAATGAAACTGGGTGTAACGTTAACAAAAGCACAGCCAGCCACCATCGATTGTTCAGCATACCATTGCGAAGCCTTTGACGCACCGCCCGGAAGCAAGTTCATCACGATGTCTGCCTCGCTTTCCTTCAGAATCATCGCAACGTTCGCGTCCTGATGACTACTGATGTGAACAATGCTCTTCGTGTACTCGCCCAAACCGTCCAGAACTGGCCCCTTGTTCACCAGAACATTCGACGGGGGCAAATCAACGACTCGTGGAGCATCATTCGGCGAGGCAAAGATGGCTTCCGATAAGTCCTTTCCGACCTTCTGTTCATGAACGTCGAAGGCAGCAACAACTTCAATGTCTTTCGGGCGAAAGCCGCCCAAAACATAGTTCTTGAGCCCAATGGAGTCTGCGTCTTTCACAGCGTCGCTGTAATACTTCAAACCCTGAACCAAGGCCGAAGCACAGTTACCTACACCCACTAAGGCCACCCTTATCTTTGACAAACACTGACACCTTATTGCAAGCTCTTATTTATCAAACCTTAAAAAAGGCTACGCTGTTCCTCCCAAATAACGCAGATTTCGATCCCTAAAACAGATTCATTTTTCCGATATGGCCTTCGTGAATTCGGTCACGAGCCTTATTGTGTTCTTCAGATCATCGATATGAATGATTGAAACTGGCCCATGAATGTACCTGCATGGCACCGCCACAGTCCCGCTTGGCACACCGGCTTTTGTCAGGTGTATTGCTCCTGCATCTGTCCCGCCTACCAGAACTTTCTTGAATTGAAAAGGTATCGCCTTCTGCTTCGCAGTTTTGATCAGAGTCTTGAGGATATGAGGATGTGTGAATGTTGCCCTATCCATTATGGTTAGAACTGGCCCACCTTTTATTTTTGAAGACACGCGATCTGGTCTGGTGCCAGGAACATCCGCAACGAAGGTTCCTTCCAGCGCGAGTCCAATGTCAGGTTCCACTTGCCAAGCGGCAGTCCTTGCTCCTCGGATTCCCAGCTCTTCCTGCACTGACCCTACTGCCACGACGTTGTACGGAGAATCTTGCAGGGCCTTGAAGGTTTCTGCAAGAACGACGCAACCAGCACGGTCATCAAGTGCCTTGCCTCTGAAGTATCCGTCTCCTAGATCCATAAATTCGACATCGAATACGCCCATCATGCCAACGTCTGCGCCTTTCATGTTTGCTTGCGCAATGTTGTCTGCGCCTATGTCGATGAACAAGTCTTCTTTGGGAACAATCTTGTTCTGCTCGTCCGTTGTCATGATGTGAGGAGGTTTAGTGCCTATTATTCCTCTGATGAAGCCTCTCTCACCTTTGAAAACAACTCTCTGTCCCGGCATGATGTTGTTGGTTATGCCCCAAGTGTCAAAGCGTAAGAAACCACTGTCTTCGACGTAAGTAATCATGAAGCCCACTTCATCCATGTGAGCAGAAAGCATTACCTTGGGGTAACCCTTTTTCCCTTCATGGAAAAACATTACATTTCCAAGCTTGTCGACTTGAGTTTCGTCCGCGCACTTTTCAAGCTCCTTCCGCAAGATGTGGACGACTTCGTTCTCGAGTCCTGAAGGGCCGAAAGCGTTTGATAGTTTTTCGAGAAGCTGAATCTCCCTAGTCAAGCATTGCACCAGCTTCCTTTTCACGCTGTCATCAGCCTTAAGGTTTACCCCAACAACAACTGACTAGAACCAAAGGACCTTGCACGTGTTAAGAAAACGAGTCATTGCATCCCATACCTTTTCTTGATGCTATTCATGACTTTTCTGAAGGCTTGTGCAACGTCAAGATCGTAAGCAATTGCCAATTGCAGTAGTTTGATCAACACATCCCCTATATCATCTTCGATTCGGGCCATGGCTTCCTTTCTTTGTATGGGTTCTCCCGTTTTTCTATCGGACAGATTGAGTTCTGCATTAATAACGTCTCTCGCTAACTCGCCAGTTTCTTCGCTCAGATGAGTAAAGATGTAAAAGTGATCGTCTATCCTCCTTCCATTTCTTATCCCAATCTTCGAGGAATTTCTTTACATCCCCTTGAGCTTGTCTAATGGTTAGATCCTTCGCCAAGTCGACACCTATTTCATCGTTGTCTTGAAGAATCCTAAAACGTTTGCGACTTTCAACAGTCGTCTCGACTGACGGTGACGACTCAGTATCAATTCGTATGACCGGTCTTTACAGCGGATAAGCTAGTAAGATTAAAGTTGCAGATATGTTTACTTAAGGAGAAGGTTGGTAGAATGGCAGAGGAAGGCAAGTCATCTGATAAGTTCACAGCGGTTAATGAATTGGCCCGTCGCCGGGGCTTCTTCTGGCAGTCGTACGAGATATATGGCGGCGTAAGCGGTTTCGTGACCTACGGCTTGCTAGGCGCCAGATTGAAGCAGAATATCGAGAAGAAAATCAGACAAATGTTCGTTAACAGACTCGGGATTCTCGAGGCCGAATCACCCATAATAACTCCTGCCGAAGTCTTCGAAGCTTCAGGACATGTCACCCACTTCAAAGAACCACTGGTCGAGTGCAAGAAATGCGGAAAGAGATTCAGAGCAGATCACTTGCTCGAAGAATCTGCAGGAATGAATGAAGCAGAAGCAGAGAAGTTGACTCTCGAAGAAATAGGCGAAGCAATAGAGAAGAAGAACATCAAATGTCCCGACTGTGGCGGACCGTTCGGCACACCGGAAACGTTTCTTACAATGTTTAAAACCACGATTGGCCCATATTCAAAGGCAGTCGGCTATGGAAGACCAGAAGCCGCGCAAGGCATTTTCGTAGAGTTCAATCGCTTCTTCGGTTTGGCAAGAGAGAAACTTCCCTTCGGCGTCTTGCAGATCGGACACGCCTTAAGAAACGAAATCTCACCGAGGCAAGGATTGATAAGACTGCGAGAATTCACGATAACCGATCTAGAGTTTTTCTACGATCCTGAACATCCCGACTGTTACATCTTGAAAGATGTCGAAAACGAGAAGCTACACCTTCTCACGACAGAGAAGAGACAGAAGAACTCGGAAGAAATCACACAAGTCACGGTTAAAGAAGCATTGAGCAAGGGACTCGTCAAACTGGAATGGCAGGCTGTTTTCATGGCGTATGCCAAGAAACTGCTCGTTGAGCTGGGAATTCCTGAAGACAAACAGAGATTCATAGAGAAGTTTCCATGGGAGAAGGCTCACTACTCAAGCCAGACGTTCGACCAACAAGTCCTGGTTGACCGTTGGGGCTGGGTCGAGGTTGCTGGACACGCCGACAGATCAGATTACGACTTGAAGAGTCACATGGAACACAGTGGTCAAGACATGCGAGTTTTCAAAGAATATGAAAAACCAGTGGAAAAAGAAGAGTTGACAATGAAACCTATAATGGCCAAGCTTGGACCGATCTTCAAAGGCGAAGCCGCAAAAGTGGCAGGACTTCTTGCCAAAGTTGACGTGAAAGAACTTGAGGCTTCGCTAAAAGACACTGGATACTACATGCTTGGAAAATTCAAGATTCTTCCCGACCATGTTGACATTCAACGCAAGAAAACAGTCGAGAGAGGGAGACACTTTATTCCTCACGTCGTCGAACCCAGTCTCGGCTCAGACAGACTTCTATACGTCGCTCTCGAATACGCGTATCAAGTGAAGGAAGACCGAGCGATCTTGGCCTTCCCAAGAGACATCGCCCCCATTCAAGTTGGGGTTTATCCTCTCATGAGCAAAGACGGACTTGTCGAGAAAGCGATTGAGATACACACCATGCTGGTCGACGAGGGTTTTCTAACGGAGTACGACGAATCAGGTTCGATTGGCAGAAGATACGCTCGCGCGGACGAGATAGGAACCCAATTGGGAATCACAGTGGACTATGACACTCTTGGCAACAACACTGTCACAATACGTGATCGTGACTCATGGAAACAGGTAAGAACAAAAATCGATAACTTACCCAGGTTCCTACATCAGTACTTCCGGTACAAAACAAGTTTTGACCAGCTCGGCACGCCTGTTTGAGCATAATCCTTCGCTAACTTTTTTAAGAGTACAGCGTACTTATGGTAAGACAAGTTTACCCTTAGTTTTGGAGCGGGAAAGTTTGGTCTTACCAGTAGAAACCGAAGAACGAGTGAAAAGGAGAGCGCTCAACGTTTGCCAAGAACATCTACGGAGAGTTCAGGATCAGACCAGAAAAGTCCCCCAGATGATAGAATGCTTCATGAAAAGCGACAAAGAAAAGGCCAAGGAACTCTTCAACGAAATAAGGAACGGGGAAGAGGAAGTGGACAACGCTAGAAGACTTGTTTCTCAAGAACTGGCCGAGATAGGGGCAATCTTGCTCAGCAGGGAAGATTTTCTCAGATTCACAAATTTGACCAGCGAAATAGCAGACTTCTCTGAAGGCATAGCTTTCCGATTGAATGCAATCACTAGTCACCGCTGGAACGTCTCGATGGAAATAAAGAAGGATTTACTCAGACTTTCGGAAGCGGTTTTCGAGACAGTACTGCGACTCAGAGAAACGGTTATGGTTCTAAATTATGGCGCGTCCAAAACGATGGAAAAGGCGAAGGACGTCGAAATTGCTGAACGCAAAGTAGACGCAATCTTTCGTGAACTTGAGATTAAAATCCTGACCACCAAAATGGACCTTCCGGCTCTAATTCTTTTGAGAGATGTAATCCAACTCTTGGAAGACTCCGCAGACAAAGCAGAGGATGCAGCTGACGCCGTGCGAATTCTTTCCTTCATGATGTAGCAGGCGACTCAGCTGATGCCCAGGAAAATCGGAGTAGAACTCATCGAGAACTTCCTAGTCGTGTGGAACCCAACAGAAGGATCAGAACTCTACAAAAGAGGTTTCTACGGGAAACCACTGGGAATTGCCAAACCAAAAGTCCCTGAATTTAACGTGCCGTTGATTCTTGACCTGATGGAAGGTTTGTACCTGCTGGAAAAAGAGACAATAACAGTGTACGAAGGACCAAAGAAAACTAAAGTCGGATTGAGAAAACTCCGCAAAATGGCAAAGAACCTGTACGAAGAATTCGATGAGAAATACTCGGTCTACCATGATCTTAGAGAAAACGGATTGATCGTCACGCCGGGGATAAAATTCGGATGCGATTTCGCTGTCTATAAACATGGTCCAGGCGTTGAACATGCACCTTACATGGTTTCCGTCAAGAAAGCTGAATCTATGATAACAGCCACAGAAATTGTCAAGGCAGGAAGACTCGCAACGACTGTGAGAAAACGTTTCATAATCGCAACCCCAAGCTCGGAAAAAGGAAAAGGAAGATATCTGATTTTCAAGTGGTTCAGAGCCTAGACCTGTTTGGCAATTGCCAGAATCCTGAACGTTTCCTTGCCAGGAAGCTTAAAGTCAGCCGCGTCTTTGGCGTTCCAGTCGAACGCACCAGCCAGTTCGAAACCGTTGTCTTCCAAGTACTTCTTTATTTCAGGCAGAGTGTAACATCTCACCTTGTGAGTTTCATTGAAAGTCTCTGCAGTTCTCTTGTGCACCTCGATGAAGTTGAAGTTCATTGTCAGTATGTTGGTCTGCGGGTCGAAGTCTGACTCCGAAAGCCGATATAGCACAAAGTCCTCTTCTTCAACTCTGAGCCAAGTTTGATAGGGTGAAGGTCTTATGCCTCCGACGTTCCAGAATTCGAAAATGAACAGACCCTTAAGGGTCAGATGCTTCTTCAGTCCCGCAAAGAGTCTGGTTAGGTCTGTATAAGTTAGTAAGTAGCCAAAACCGCCAAACGCGCACATTGCACAGTCAAACCTTTTGCTGAGGTCTAGTTTGCGCATGTCCCGAACAATGAATTCGACGTTGGAGCCTTCTTTGGAAGCTTTGCGCTTGGCTAGTTCAATCATTCTTTTTGAGATGTCTATCCCAGTGACAGAGTAGCCG
>Ga0315296_10001667_pt1 | contig 19315 bp, 43 predicted proteins | sample YL17G14_18_MG_FD_203921 | JGI IMG/M metagenome (GOLD analysis project Ga0315296, IMG submission 203921) | Sediment microbial communities from Yellowstone Lake, YNP, Wyoming, USA - YL17G14_18 | ecosystem: Environmental > Aquatic > Freshwater > Lake > Sediment | place: USA: Wyoming | collected...
TGATGAAGGCATGGAGCTCACGGCCCGAGCGTTCGCCGTAACCGCTCCCCCTTCGCTCTTTTGAGATCTCACCTCTTATATCTCAGCCAAGAACAAGAATAGACAGGAACACGCATTAATATGCCACATAAGACATTACCATCCTTGATGAGTCTATGACGAGAGGCAAGAAGTACAGACATCTCTGGGAAGTCGTGAGGCGAATCATCGTCGAAGAGTATGAAGATCTTTTGAAGCACAGACTTAGAGAGAGCTACTATCTGGTCAGGAGCAAACTCTCTCTCCTCATCGGGAACGAAACGACGCAGGAGGAGTTCGATTACTTCGCCAGCACCAAGCAGGCTTACTGCTCCTACAGAGACGACATCTGGCCGTCTCTCGAACAAAAGAAAGGATTGCAGAGGCCAGAAGCGAGACCCTATGGCACGGTCTATGACAATGGCATAGAATATCCGATCTCCAGGCTGTCCTCGATTTGGGTTCAAGCGAGGGGATTCATCTTCGCCGAGAAACTTGAGGATGGCGAAGACCTCCGTGGATTGTCGAACTATGGCTGGACGATTATCGCTGGCGGGGGGTTCGCTGGCTTTCCGACAAGGCAGATACGCCAGATGCTCAAGGATGACACACGCCCTATCTACGCCTTCCATGATGCCGATATTGCTGGAGGTGGAATCTACAGAGCCTTGGGATTCCAGACGAGGCGAACCAAGCATCTAGATTTCGCGCTAGGCGACAGGGTAATCGACCTGGGGCTGAGTCTTGAAGACGCTCAAAAACTCAATCTGCCGACTGAACCAGAGCCACGCAAATATGGGGAAAGGCGGAGAGTCGAAACGGATGCGTTAGCGCTTCTGGAGAAGACAATGGAGCTGAAGCTGCCGAAGCTGGCATACGTCGTTGCCAAGATGTTGGTTCTCGGCACGACCCTCAGCCCCACAGAGAGGTCAAAGGACAGTCTCCTCTCTTTCCGTCTCGAAATGGACATCACCAACGCCCTGTCCAAGCTCATCTCAGGCGCAGTAGAGGATGCTATGCAGGTATTGAAGCCAAGGGGCAAGGCGGTGTCCGTGAAGGCTCCCGATCTGGAGCAGTTGCTCACTTGAGGGAACGGGATCCCCTGCTGCCTTCAATGACTCGACAGTCGTGGGCACATATGACCCAGGGCACACCACATAGTACCAGTTGGCTCGGTTCTCACCGAGCTTTTCGGTCGGGATATTAACCTTGCAGCGTGGGTCTGTAGTCCAATAAAAGTGGTGAAATCCAGTGCGTTTTCGCGTCCTAGTCTTGAGCGTTGGCCCTTTGAAGCCTGTAAGCGTTCCCAGGTCTTGATCCTGGATAACCAGCCCATCAATGAAGGCCTGGGAGTCGTCCTCAACCTTCTCGCCTGCGGCGTGGTTCACTTTCCATGGTCGCCCACAAGCAGCTATGCCGACGTTGCCCCCCTTCCTTTGATTGCGGGTCTTACCCATTCATATCCCATTTGTAGCTAAAGGGATATATATTGGTTGCCTAAATAGCTTACATTGCCATGAAGGATTTGGAAGACCTGGCCAGAGAACTCGCCATCAAGCTGGGGAAACAGGTCAAATGGTTCCACGAGCGGGACTACCATGCGGAGGCGACAAAGCTAACAACGCCCGAGCTAATCGGGCTACTAGAGGTCTGAATATGACACCCAAGGAGAGAGAAGGCGGGACGATCACGGTCGTCATCGACCCCAAGAAGAAGAAGCAGTTCCAGGAGCTCTGTGATTCCGAAGGTAGACCGATGAACCGCGTGATCGTGCGATTGATTGATGCGTACATAGATGGAGAGTACACACCAAAACAGTGGAACTAGATCCTTGTCACTTCCTGCGACGTAGTTTAAGACCAATCTTGGTCTCACAATCTTGGATGCAATCAGCAACCTCTTTTCCGAGCGGCGTCAATTTTAATTCCGTGATCACGTTCGGGAGCCCTCTATCCGAAGGGATCTCTTCAATGAGGCCAGCTTTGAGAAGATAGGTAGCAGATCGTTTGACCGTGTCGTAGTGGCAATGGAGTTCGTATTCGAGCTCCTTCATGTAGGCTCTCTCCATCCGACGGAAGGTCAGTAAAAGGGGAACGTTTGCCCAGAGACCGAGAAGTTCTCCCAGAATTTCTTCTTTCATTTATCTTGGAGTGAATCAAAACAACATATATAATCTCTGAGCCGCCCGGCCGAGTCACATCGCAAGTTTGGAAGCTTATCTATTTAGCCTAGATAACCTATTACCTCGCGGGGAAAGTCTTGCAGGTACTTCAGACGACGAAGATCACAAGAAACGCAAGGATTTCTCTCGGCCAGGATGTTCTTGAAACGCTCAATGCTGACATAGGAGACTACCTTCAGATTTTCAGAGACAAGCAGGGCCAGGTCAGGCTCGCAATAACCTATTACCTCGCGGGGAAAGTCTTGCAGGTACTTCAGACGACGAAGATCACAAGAAACGCAAGGATTTCTCTCGGCCAGGATGTTCTTGAAACGCTCAATGCTGACATAGGAGACCACCTTCAGATTTTCAAAGACAAGCAGGGCCAGGTCAGGCTCGCAAGAATCACGCCGCCGTCGTTGAGAGTGACAGGGGATGGGCATGACTAAAATAGAACAGAAGCTCATCAGGAGGCCGGCGCATGTACGACAACTCCCGACTGTCTCGGGAGATAGCCAGATATGTGGGAAGTCTGCGTCAGGGGGGACTGACCGAAAAGTACGTTCGAGAGCAAGAGCGTTTGCTCAGACACTTCAGGGCAATCTGCACGGACCACGACATCAATGCACCGACGAAGATCACGCTCGAGCTGCTCAGGACCTGGACTGTGAGGTTCGACTTCATGTCCGCGACCTATCAGAAACACATCCTGGTCACTCTGAGGAGCTTCCTGAAGTTCGTCGAGAGTCCGCTGGCATTCGAGTTCAAGATGAAGCTGACGGGAACCTCAAGGACTCATGTCAGGTGGGTCTCAGAGGAACGCTTGAGGAAGATCTTCGACTCCGCGATGAAGCCTCAGACTGCCGTGATGATCCATCTCGGCTTCCTCATGCTTCTCCGGCGCTGCGAAATCATCAGGATCCGTTGGGACGAGGCCGAGAGAAGTCTCCGGGACAGCTATCTGACGGTGCATGGCAAGGGCTACAAGTCCAGGTCCGTACACCTGCATCCGGATGTCCGCGAGGTCCTCCTCGAGTACATGAAGCTGAATCCGAAGAGGAAGGATCCGGAGCTGCTCCTGGGGTTCGGCAAGTCGAGGGCGGACGATCTTCTCGAGGAGTTCTGCCGAGACAATCAACTCGAGCCCTTCGCCTTCCACGACATGCGGAGGACTGGCGCGACCAACTACTTCGAAGCGAAGGACGAGCGGGGGAACACAGCCGTCCCCGTTCCCGTGATCTCGAGGATGATGGGGCACAAGGACGAGGCGCAGACTCTCGAGTACATCGGAAACGACCTGAGACAGATGCAGAAGGCTATGGAGTGCGTCCGAGTGTCGAAAATTCGTACGTCCCCACCCAAGCCAGCTCTCTGAACCTGCCCCCATCCGGTTGGGCCCATCCCACTTACTGGCTAATCCCGAATCGGTACGAAAATCCGCTAGATCGTTTTCAGATCTATGGAGCGGAGCTCAGGTCTTCTTCTCAAACATTCCACCATGACGGGAGCTCTCGAGTTTTCTCGGAAAGGGTTTCTCATCCCTTGCCCAGTGCATGTGAAATCTCGGGATCTTCCGTCACCCTTCCTTCTGAACCGGGTCAATTAGAGACCGCCGCAGACTTTGTTCCCCCCAAGAACAAACGGGCATACGAAGCTGGCCGAGAGGACGACTACATTCTCACCCACAAGAGAAGGGAAGGGGGTATTTCCCCGTCCTCTCCGCCGTATTTTTTTCCGGAGGTCTGTCGATGACTGTTAGAGAAGGACGATTTTGGCTTACTCCACCCGACTTCGAGCTTGAGGTGCGCGAGCTGCTCGGCGGTCCGTACTTCGATCCGTGCCCTTGCCCCAAGGAGTGGGATGCACTCACGATAGATTGGGGTCGTCCTTGGTACTGCAATCCGCCTTTCACACGCGAAGATGGCGGGTCATCCGATTTCGCGAGGAAGGCAGTGAGTGTCGGCGGTCCCGGAGTCTTCGTCACGTCGATACCGACTCCCGTCGCAGAACTCTTGAGAGGGGGAGCGCGCTTCGTGGACGCTCGCCGGATTGCATGGCTCGAGGTCGAGACGAAGAAACCTATGCCATCGCCAGGGATGACCGGGATCTTCTATCTGCCCCGCCCGGAGGTCGAGAAGCCATGAAGTGCCCGAAGTGCGAGAGCGAGATGCGGTTCAAATACACATCTGATGGAGGTATGATAGCCGAACGCGAAGGTTTTGGTATTGAGCAACTTTCTCCAAAATATGTTTGTCAATGCGGTCACGAGGAGAAGGTGAAGGAGGTCGAGAAGAAGGGCTCAGTGCAATGGCTGGGCGAGGCCAAGGACGCGGAGCAACTGATTGACGAGGCGAAGGAGTACGAGGACGAACTCAAGGACGGTGAGGAGTGATGACCAAGAAGGGGAAGGCGAAGCCGAAGGCGAGCGAGTTACTGAGACAGTATCGAGAACTGGTCAGCACAAAGTTGGACAAGTCCGTTAAGACACTACAACTCGCGGACTTAGGAATGAGACTCAAGGTTGCCGTCGATGAATTGGAGGCTGACCGCGATGGGTGAGAAGTGCGAAGCTTGTCAGTTGAACAAACCATATGACTCCGATGACCCAGACGCATCAATCTGCATCCATTATGATTGTTTTGCGCCCGAATTCAAACATTTCAAGCCCCGCCCGGAGGTCGAGAAGCCATGAAGTGCCCGAAGTGCGAGAGCGAGATGGAAGCCCGTCTGATTGATGGAACGACGGTCAGTAGATTCATGCTAACATCGCCAATGGTAGCTCATCTGGTCTGTGGCAACTGCGGTCACGAGGAGAAGGTAGACGGTGAGAAGAGATGAGGAATGAGGAGGAGATACTCGTTGCGTGTGAGTTTTCGGGGATAGTCCGAGACGCCTTCATTGACAGGGGTTATCAGGCATATTCCTGCGACCTTCGACCCTCTGAGCGCCCAGGCCCGCATATTCAAGGTGATGTCAGGGATATTCTCAAGAATGGGTGGGCCATGATGATAGCCTGCCCTCCCTGCACCCATCTGGCCGTCAGCGGAGCCAGATATTTCAAGATGAAGGAGAAAGAACAGGAACAGGCCCTCGATTTTGTCAAGGCGCTTCTCAATGCCCCCATTCGCAGGATTGCCTTGGAAAACCCCATCGGAATCATATCGACACGAATACGAAAGCCTGACCAGATAATCCAGCCTTGGCAATTCGGCCATGATGCTAGCAAAGCGACCTGTCTCTGGCTCAAGAATCTCCCTCTCCTGAAATCGACGAGAGAAGTACCTCCGCGAATCATTGATGGAAAACGCAGATGGAGCAATCAGACAGATTCGGGGCAGAATAGACTCACTCCTGGGAAGGAACGGGCCTATGATCGAAGCAGAACTTATGAAGGAATAGCGAAGGCAATGGCCGAACAATGGGGCGGTTTGTCAATGCGGTCACGAGGAGAAGGTGAAGGAGGTCGAGAAGAAGGGCTCAGTGCAATGGCTGGGCGAGGCCAAGGACGCGGAGCAACTGATTGACGAGGTGAAGGAGTACGAGGACGAACTCAAGGACGGTGATGTGAACTGAGCTGGGCGAAGTATCAGATCGGAGACGCTATGACGTTACTCAAGAACAATGGCCTTTTAGTTGATGCCATCGTGACGGACCCACCTTATCAGATGGTCACAGAAAGGTCAGGTTTCGCTCTAATCCGCAGGGAACATTTCGATGGTCTAGCCAGCATTGGTTCGTCAGCTTCATTTTCAGTTCTTCCCTATTTACCATTCTTTCAAAAAGTCTGCAATCCGCTGGTTCTCTTCCTCTTCACCAACAAGAACGAGATGAAGTCGCTAATCGAATGGGCAGAGTCTAATAAGTTCTCTTGGGATCTATTAACATGGCACAAAAAGAACCCAATGCCTATGTTCAACCGTCATCTTCTGAGAGATACAGAGTTCATCTTCTATGCTCGAGCTCCAGGGGCATTCTTTCCAGATTCACGATCTGACTACGACCTTTTCAGAACATGGTTTGTTGAAGATAGTCCTTTGCGGAAGATAGGCAGAAATGAACTTTGGCATCCTGCCCTGGTCCATCCATGCCGTAAGCCGTTGAGCATCCTTGAGAATCTAGTTCAATTGGCTTGCCCAGAAGGCCACACAATTCTGGACCCTTTCGTCGGGTCTGGAACTACATTACAAGCCAGTCTACTACATGAGAGGAATGGGATAGGTTTCGAGATTGACCCCCGATGGGAGCCTTTATTGATCGAGGCCATCAAGACACATTCATCGAAACTGGCGAGTTTCAATGACGAAAAGGTGATGGCATGACCGAGTCCAAATTGTGCCCAAAGTGCGGGAGCGAGATGACAAAAATCCAGGCATCTGATGGCTTTTGGTATTGGGAATGTTGGGAACCACAGTGCTGTCACGAGGAGAAGGTAGGCGATGTTCGAGACTGAGTGCAAGGGATGTTCGCATGGCCGCCGGTGTGGCTATTTCCTCTATTGTCAGGTCTCGGGCAAGCCGGCCAAGAGGAGATGTTATTTATTCGATGGGCCTAGAGAGCTTCAAGTACCGCTGGAGATGTTCGGATGATCTGTCCGATCTGCCGGTCCTTGATGATCACCGAAGCCGCCGCCGCCAAGAATGAGATTCTATGGCATCATTGCCCGAGATGCGAGCTTGACCTGATCAGGAAACACGGCCGGACCGTTTGGCCGCGAAACCTCAAGGTGTACTTAAAGACCGCTCAATCGGGTTTAAGTATCAATTTCCCCGGGCGGCCCAGGCCGCGCTGATCATGGACATCTGGACAGGAGAAACGGCAACAACTAGGTAAATTGTTGTCATTTATGACCTTGCGTCGATTAGACGCGATTCTAGGGGGGGTTCATCTCAGGGGTATCCTAGCCCCTGCCGGCCCACAATCCGATGACGAACAGGCCAAAGAACAACACCATGAGCCAAATCCCGTTGGCCCCCGCGAGTAGCCCCTCCTCGCCGTTCTTGTATCCGAGATAGGCGAGGGTCGGCGTGGCGATCATGCCGAAGAACCCGAGGATGGCGAACATGGTCATTATCCCGTTGCCCGAGACCCAATGGATGATCGACCAGGCCTCGCCTCGCTCGTCGGGCGGGATGTAATCGATGTCGCTGACGATGACGGCGGCCTGAGAGATCGTCAAGTTGCCGTCGCCACCGATGAATAGCTTTAGATCGGTAAGCTCGTTGAATGTCCAAGGCTGGCCCGTCCCCGGATTCGTCGGAAATGAAAATGTCATGTTGTGATAACCCGTATAAGCCGTCGCCTCTTGTTCCTCGAGAGGATAGTACCCCGAGGTCAATCCAACTCTAATCAATCGATTGCTCGAATAGAATTCGTTTGATTTGGCGACGACCCAAAGGGTCAGGTTGAATGAACCGTCAGTCCCTAGAGTCTCGCTCGGGTCGGTCATCGAGAACGAGAGAGTGTAGACCAAAGACCCGGTCGAGATATAGCTGGTATCATTATCCGAGTAGAGCGTTGTTTCATCTACCGCATCGTAGGCCGATCCAGGAGGATGAATAAACCAGTTGTCAGGTACACAGATGTCGCCATTAGGTCTAAGAATCTCGTTGCCGACAGGACCGGGCGGCGGACCGGTCGTCGGGACAAGAGCCGCCCAGATCGTAGTTATCCGAACCGGTGTCGGCGTTTCATCTTGATTGTAATCGAGCCAAATCCCCCAATCCCCGGCGAAGTCGGATGCTTGCCAAGGCAAGCCGGTCAAGGGAGATTCGTTGAGCGTCCCGTACCAACTCGGACCGAGACTGCCGGTCGGGTTGATCGTCGTGTGGACCGAGGCATAATTGTCCGATTGATGATAGTAGGGATAAGCGGTCTCGTGGATGCCGTTGCCGATGAATGTCAGGACCATCTGATAGCCGTAATGCCAACTGAGTCCGGAGGTCGTCGAGATCCATAGCTCCAGCTTGTAGTAGCCCGTCATGTTGGCCGGGGGCATCTCCATCGAGACATAGATGTAGTACCAGGCATCGACGGCGTCGTCGAGTGTTACTTTTGCGTCGGGGGGGGCGACAGGACCGGGATATACCAAAGCATTCCATGACGGATAGCGTTTGATCGCGCCGCCCGACCAATCGTTTACGGCTTGCCAGCCATCATTGCCGCTTGTCGCATAAATTGGCTTGAAGCCTTGATATGTGGCATCAATCGACAAGTTGCCATCGACATCGAGGAAGATCGCCGGCGGGGCATCGGGATGATACGACCCGGAGATCGGCCGGCTCCCCCAACCATAGGCCGATGCTTGCTCGGCCGGGACGAGGACGGCCAATAGTCCGACGGTCAACATCAAGCCCAAGCTGATCATGATGATCGGTCTCATGTTATCCTCCCGAGATGAACGGAACGACCCTCGATAAGATCGTGAACACCATAAAACCCATCGCCGCCCATATCGGAATAGCAAGCAAGAGATTGATGATTCTTGTCGTTTCCGGGAGCTGGAGACTAAGGATTTGGCCTAATATCGTCCACATCGAGGAAGACATCCTTGAAGCATCTCCGATCTCTGCGTTAACGGCGATGTAGAGGCGATAGTTGCCGAACCATATCGCATTCACGTGATCGGACGGATTGGTCGAGTTGGTCGCCGTCTCAAGCATGACCGTGAAATTGGATTTGAAGATCGTAAAATACGCATAGGAAAGATTGTTGGTCAAGAACCGGGTCGTCACTGAATGATAATCAATCGCTACATAGCGATTGCCGCCGAACCATCCGCCGGTGTCCCGGCAATGGATATAGATGAAGTCCTCGTATTTCGAGTCCTCTGTATATTTCGACAGATAAGGCGGATAGCCAATCCAAGAATCTCGGACGAGCCGGACGGCGAAAGTGTCCCAATCGGAGAACATGAAGTCGAAAGTCTTGGCATCGACATCCGTATAAGGATTGCCCGTGTGATTGGCGATTGTGATATTATAGCCGCTCGTCGGCTCTAGGAGATTGTAGTCGACACCGCCGATAAGGTCCCAACCTTCGGATTGTTCCCATTTGGCCGTCGGCGTGTTCCGGGCGATCGCGGAAGCGATGGCCGTCGAGAGGACGATTATGGCGATCAGCATTGAGGCCGCCATGACGAATAGCGGGAGCAGGGTCTCGTCGCCGTCTTGGTCGACCCTAAGCGCGTGTCTCGTGTCGATCACTTCCAGATGCCTTTCATCATCAGGCCGAAGTAGATGGCCGTGACGATGCCCGTGAAGATCAGGACGAGCTGGTCGAGCCAAGTCATCACAGTGAGGAGGATCATCAACGAGATCACGGTGATCACCATGCCGATGACGGGCATCTGGGCGACGGCGAGGACCAAGACGACTGACATGATGATGCCCATTGACAAGATCATCCCGGCGAGGTTGGTCGAGATGTCGAGTGCATTGGCAAAATCCGTCGGTAGATCGGTAACGACACTCGCGCTCGCCGTCTGAGAGGCTACAAAGACGACCATGAAGATCGTTCCGAGGATGGCTAGGCTAGTGCTTGATGTCCCGATTTTCAAGGTAATCGACCGCCGTACCGAGTAGGAGTATGAACCCGAGACCTATTGATATTATGGTGAACCCGATACTGAGCTCCGTCATATAGAAGATTCCACCAAAGAGCCAGATCAGGCCGGCCATGAGGTTGAATTCCCGGCGTCTGAGGCCGAAGATCATACAACCAAAGGCCAAGGCCAAGGTCGTGCATATCCCGATGATTTCCATGTTTTTGACCCTCCGTCATCCGAAGAATCGAGTGACGATCGTATAGATCGACAAGCCGATGACCAGGAACGCCACGAGTTGGATGAAGTCCTCGAAGTTGAAGCCCTCATTGTAGGCCGTGATGGCGAACCCGATCACGACAAAGAGGATGACAAGACCGATGCCCCAAGGTATGAGATTCTTGATCGCGTCGGTGTTTGATGTCTCGCCTATGACCTCGACGCTGAGGGAAATTGTCACATTGCCCGAGACCTCGAATAGCAAGGTCGACCGCCCGGAGGCCCATGTCTCGACCGGGTCACCGGCGACGATCAAGGAATATCGATTATCTGGATCTAGCCCGGTTATGTAGTAAGTGACCTGGGTCATCAGGCCATTCTGAGTCCAATTAGCGACGAGACCGTCTGTCGTTGAGAGCAAATCCCAGATGTTGATAGCGGAGATCGTGACGGAATCACCGACCGGCGAAACTTGCATCCCTCCCGGCTCGTAATCGTCCGGGTCGATCCATGATCCGGGCAAGATCGCGGCACTAGAAAAGGACCATACTTGGACGGTTGGCGACGAATAAGTCGCCCATGATCTCAAGAATCCCGATTGATTGGTGACTAGGCAATTGGTCGTATTCGCCAATCTCGTCCCGGTGATCGTCCAATTGACAACTTTTGAGCCGTCGATGTCCCAGATCATCCTCGGGAGACCGGCGACTGTTCCCATGTTCCAAGAGGCCGTCTGTCCGGCATAGAGATTCCCGAAGTTGTGAGTCTGACCATTCATCGAGACGGTAACATCCTTGGACCAATCGTAAGTCCCTGAATAGGGGATATAAGGCGTCAACATCGTCCCGTTTTCGATCTGGAAATCGTCGACATAGAACGACCCGACGCCATAGACGACAACATCGAATATCAACCAAATGATCGGCTTCTCGACATCTGTATGTACGAGCGTCCAAGATCGCGTCCATTGATTCGCCGACATATTGCCGGTGAGCGTGTAGAAGTTAGAACCAATCCCGCCGTTGCAGTTGAAAGAGTCGCACGAATAATCGTTGTAGAGGACCATCATCGTTGAGGAAACGCCGTGAGACCCGTCCCATTGATCAAGACCCGTCTGATCGATGCTTATGTAGTGAGAAGCGACCATGTCCAAATGAGTCCCCAAACCGCCGGCGAACATCCGAATATATCGGACGGCGCCATTGTTTCCGGTCGAGTTGTAGGTCTGGACCTTGAGCGAATAAGTCCCGGTATGCGCCCTCTCGGCCGTGATCTTGACCGACTTGTTATCGGTCGGAGTAAAGCCCCAATCATTCCAATATGGATATGATTGGTTGAGGTCGGGGATGTTCTCGAACCCGTCCCCGTTCTTCATCAGGTTTGAGACATTGTAGCCCGTGACCTTGAGACTCATCGAGGCCGAATAATCTTGAGCGAACGAAACTATCCGTCTTTGTCCGTCAAACGAGAGGCCGTTCTCTTTGTATGTGATCGTCGCGGCGGCCGTCTCATTGTGTCTTTGCCATTCGAGGGTCAAGCCTTCTTCTCGGGTCAGGTCTCGGAATCTATGAGGGAATGCCATAAACCAAGGCTCAGGGACATTGTCGCCGTACCAAATGAACCAGCGACCCTCGCTCGGGCTATAAACAGGCCCCATGACTCGGGCGCACGACTCATAGATCGTCGTCTGATTGACGATGACAAAAAGTCTTTCGCCGTCGACCGTCCCGAAGATGTGACCCGAACGGGCCGGGTCGCCTTCCGTCACCGATCTACCATAAGAGACGCCATAATGCCCGGTAACCCCGGTGTAGAACATCCCGGAGGTATTCGTCACGGCCGCCCCATATCGGAATTCTTGAGTCGTCCGGTTATATGTGTGGATGGCCCAAGGCGCGCCATCCTCCCAGATGTAGATGTTATTTGCATCCCCAGAGATCGCGGAAGCTCCATCTGTGAACCCGCCCCATTTGGCGAAGTTGATGCCATCGGTCGATTTGATGATCGCGTCATTGGCATCGCCGCCGACGAAATAGACATCATTGGTATATGGGTCGACCCAACCGTCATGCCAATGATTAGCTTGTGATGTGAAATTGAAAGTATCCCCGCCGTTGACATGGCCCCATGTCCCGGCCTTGCCGCAATCGGTCGAATACCAAATCGAGTTATGATCAGTCTCGGTCGACTTGCCGTATTCGGCGACATAGACAAGGCGGCCTCTCGTCTCGATGTTCCAGCAATCCCCGCCTCGGCTCATATTCCAAACATTCTGCCAAGTGGTTCCTTTGTCGACCGATCGCATGATATGACGATCTCCGGTCAAGGTCGCTATGATCGAACCGTCGGCGGCTTCCTTGATGTGGCGGATTTGACTCGTGCTATTCACGGCCCCGAGATTCAACCAAGTTCCGGCCGAATCGTCGTACATGAAAAGAATGGCTCCGCCCCCATAACCATAGGAGACATAGACATCGCCCGTAGTCTCGTTCCAAGACATCGGTTGACCACCGTCCAAAGCTCCGCCTGACATATTCTCGTCTTGGAGCATCGAGGCCGCGATATCCATGAATTGATCTTGTGACCATTGCTGAGTGGCATCCGGGCCAGGCGTGAGTTTCGCCGCTTGAGCCGGACTTATGAACGCGAGCATCGAGGCGACCAAAAGATAGCCGGTCAATGCCGCCGTGATTAGTCTACCGCTCCTCGTCAACCTTGATCTTGTCATACAATCCCTCCGAGGTATCCGCGTCCGGCCTGAAAAGTGTTTGTGAGCGGCGACGGGGAGAACGACCTGACCGCCGCCGCCCGGGACTCGACTAAGTCGAATCCTTGATCGCCACGATCGCGACGCCGATCACGACCAGCAGTATCGCCAGCCAGTAGAACAGCGGTATCATGGAGACCAGGTCCGCCTCGCTATCGCCAACATAGTTCTCGCTCGAGTCGTTGGTAAGGTCAGCGACCCGGTCGCCGACCAGCGGGTAGACCACTGCCGCGATCAGCACGAAGATAACCATGCCTAGAAGCATGGCCGTATTGATCGCTCCAGATCTGTCTTTGTTTAGGTGGGACATATACACCTCCAAGATCGGTAACGACATCCAGATATATATTTATGCCGACTAGATAATAATGAATACCTCTTGTCGGCATTCGAGCGGTCGGGGCAAGGTCGATCATGCTGGAACGATCATCCGCTCGTCGCAATAGAGGACAGGGGTTGCTTTCTGTCTCTTGTATAAATAGGGAGAGTATGAGAGGGAGGGAATCCACGCTCAGGTCGAGCCTGTTTCTCGTTCTAGATGTGTCAAAAGCCGTTCGATACGGCTTGTTTGCATATGATCTTTAGCGGCGATCTTGCCGGCCTTGGAAATGAATTGATATTTCTTAACCATGTAAGCATTCCAGAATGGCCCGGTCAATTCGTCGAATCTGAAACCGCAAATCGGATTCCAGAAGCCAGCGACCCGGAATTGATTATAGCGGCCTTTCCACATGGAGGCCCAACCCTTGCCGAGCTTCTGGGCCAGGCCGACATCGAGCCACAGCTTACACATCGTCGGACCTTGGAGGGCCTTGTTGATGAAATCGGTATGAGGCGAGACCAAGATCACGACGAGCATCTTGGCGGCATTGACCTCGATGAGCCGGACGACTTCCTGTTGCTCGCGCTCGTACCAGCGTTGCTTGAACATCCCATACCCGGCCTCGTCGAACACGATGATCGAGAACTTGCCGTCGAGCAGCTCGCTCGGGGGGAGATAGTCGGCCAGCTTGGCGAAGTCCCGGGCCGTATAGACGACATTGTCCGGCGTGATCGGGAATAGATCGAGGGCCGTCCGGCATGCCAATGTCGATTTACCCTTGCGCCTCGGGCCGGTAACCTTGATGATGAAGTCCTCCCCGGTCGACAAGTCCTCGGTTATCCAAGTACGGAGATAATCCTTGACGCGCTGATCGTAGCCCTTGACGAAGATCCTCATGCCCTTGGGCCGGGACATCTCTATCCGGTTCTTGATCACGCCGACCTTGACCTTGGTCCCCATCGGCGTCTTGACGACCCTTGTCTCCATGTCATCGCCGTCTCCGGCGTGTCTGTCCCGTAGCCTCGCCTTGTAGCCCCGTGTCGAGCGAGAGCGGCATCTGCATGGCCTTGATCGCCTCGACGATCTGATCGTTGCGCTTGCTAGGCGGGGCGGCCATCATCGTCAGCTGATCGGTCAGGACCGGCCGCTTCAAGAATTCGAGGTTATACCCGTCCTTGCTGGCCGCGAAGTCCCAGGCGTTGTAGAGTGCGAGCTGCTCCTTGACCGTCAGGTTGGTCATCTGTTCGGGATTCTCCTCGCCGTTCGCGAGGACCGTCGTCAGTTTCTCCAACGGGTCAGTCGTCGCCATGCTTGGCCTCCTCGAACCCCGCCCCTGGATCAATCCGACACCGGAGACAGGCTTTGGCGTGATTGACGATCTCGGTTATGTTGATCGTCTCCGGGTGAGTGATGTCCACCGGCGCACAATTCTTCGGGTGATGCTTACACCCTTTACACTTGGTCCTTGCTAGATTCGTCAGTCCCTCTATCCCTTGACTCATGTTTTGCCTCCTTGGTCTTTATCTCGGCCGTCAGATGATGAATTGGACCAAATGAGCCATTTGGGTCTATTTCAACCATGTCCCATTTGATTATTTCTTTTGCCTTCTTTGCGTTTCGATCTTTGGCATCGTCGAAAATGATCAGCATGAAGATCACGAGACCGCCCCCGATCAGCCAAGCATTGAGGTGGAACACGAACCCGGCGACCATCATGGAGAACGAGATCAGGTAGAACCAGGGCCGGGTCTTGCGGTCTAGCTCCTTGCCCATGTCATCACCCCAAGTAGCCCGAGAAATAGAGCAAGAGGATTACGCCGAAACAGATGCCAAACGCGATCAGGACGAGCCGGAGGTCCACGCCGCCGATCTTGAGCCGCCGCATGCGGTTCTTGTAGACCGCGCTGACGAAGTGCGTCCGGTGAATCTGGGGTGTCAGGTCGGTCTTGTTCTTGACGATGCCCGAGTCCGCGAGCCGGTCGAGCGGCATGATCGGGCCGAGGTTGATCTCGGGCGGCTCGCCGAAGATCGTGAGACGCCGCTTGATGCCGTCCCGGGCGAGGATGTCCGAGAACACGGTCTCGCGGTCGAGAGGATGCCAATAGCCCTCCAGCTTGAGCCGTTTTCGAGGGTCCAGCTGATAGATTCGGCTCATATGAGGCCACGAAACGAGAGATCGAGGCCAATTAGTCTCGATGATCTTATACCGCTTGCCCGGGAAAAGCATCAGGGCGAATTCGCGGGTTCGACGGAGCCGCCTCAACTTGCCCGGGAAAAGCATCAGGGCGAATTCGCGGGTTCGACGGAGCCGCCTCAACCGATCACCGCCAAGGCGAGGAGCATCACGAAGGCGACGACGAAACCGATGAAAACGGACTTGATCAGGATGATCGCGGACCTTATGATCATGCGCGTCCACCGGCGGGACATCAGCGGCTTGAGATTGTGCATACCCATGTAGGTCGCTTCCTTGATCAAGGATTCCTCGGTCGTGCGATCGTCGGCGTCGACGCCCTCGGGCATCTGACGGCCTTGCCACACGATGTAGAGTGGCGGCCCCTTGTGGTCGATATCGTGATAGATCGCGGCCGGGATGAACGGATGACCGCCGTCCAGAAACTCGATCTCGCGCTTGTTGGTCGGAAGGTTCTCGGCCCTGACGATGCCGTCCATGCCGATGAAAAGACCCTTGACTCTGGGTTGGGCCATGATGTTCTCCGGCCGGTAGATGGCCGAATGGATGCTTAAGAGTGTCGGCCGTTTGTCGGACGGGGTCGGGGAGGCGTCGCCCGAGATGTCGTCGATCAAGCCGTAGACTTGTCAAGGTTGAGTCGTCGAAGTGAGGGGGGATATAGGGGGGAGGGGTACTCGGAAAGTGAGAGAACCACGAGGGGAGGCCCCGGACCGCGTCCATTCGGCCGTGTCATGTGCAGCCTCGCGGTCCGGTGAATGGGAAGCCTCGCCGGTGATCCATCGACTAGCTAGGATTTAAGTCTTGTCCGACGACGCGAGCGCGGGCCGTCCGACGAGCGTACCTCCTTTGTCCGACGGAACGGCGGCGGTTCGTCCGACCCGATGACGGAGGATTGATATGTCGGCCCGGAGATTTTCGAGTCGGAGCATAGCATGGCGTTGAACGAAACACAGGAAAGGGAAGGGAAGGGTATCACCTGGGCCGAGTGTACTGACATGGACCAATGCTCTGTCCATCCCATGCTCGGCCAAACCTCTTTTGATTCCAACCTTGCCATGCCATGCTCCGAGGAGGCCATAAATGGGTAGATTCGAGAGATTGACCGACGAGCAAGCGGTCCAGATCGCGCATGAGATAACGGAATACCTGATAGACAAGGATGTCGGGATGAACGATGCCGTCGAGGTCTTAAGCACTCTGACGATGGCCCTGAGACTGGCGGCCAAGATCGAGGAGATGACCGTATTGGCGGACATGGGGCCGAGCGAGACGATCATATTGGGGAAGGGCTCCGTGCAGCACCTGGGCGAGGCCAAGGACGCGGAGCAGCTGATCGACGAGGAGGAGGAACATGATCCCCGAGAAGACTGAGCTCGAGGGCGTGGGCACAAAGCCCGAGTGCCAGAAATGCCCCAATCTGGAGATCTGCAACCTTGTCGCGACGGTAATCGCCTTGGCGGACAAGGAGTACCGACGGTTGCATCCGATCGACGAGGAGGAGGAACATGAGCCCCGAGAAGACTGAGCTCGCCCCTCGAGTGGCGGACATGGGGCCGAGAACATGACCGGCGAGAAATGCGACGCCATGTATTGCCACGACCTCGCGGAGATCGGCGTCAGATTGAAGGCGGACGATACGGACTCGGTCATCGGACTGTGCCTTGAGCATTGGTTCAAGCATTGCGACGACGAGACCGTCGAGTTGCGCGGAGGGCGGAAGCTCATGCCGGTCCCCATGATGTTGAGCCCGGCGGGACAAAAGGACTACCTCGCCGCCCAACGAGGGCCGATCGGGGGGCCGACCCCATGAGCCGGTTCATCATCCTCGACAACCCGGCGATATGCCGCAGATGCCACAAATATCTGGCCGCCGGCCGGGGGGCGTTCTTCGGCTCGGGCCGGGCGACCTGCGTCCCGTGCATCAAGAAAAGAGGGACCGTACCGATGACCGAGGAGGAGCAGATGCTCCTGGACGACAAGATCAAGGAGTGAGAACGACGGACACGAAAGCAAGACCGAAGATGGTGATGCCCTGGAAAGAGATCGCTCTCTTTGCCATCGGTGTCATCGTCGGGGTCGTGATCGCATGACCGACGACCACAAGCATTGCCGGACTTGTCATAAGGCAATCCCGGTGACGACGAGGCCGAGATATTGCTCCAGCCAATGCGAGGACATCGGGACCGTGTTCCTGATCGCGTTGGTCGGGGCGATCTTCGGCATTGCCGCCTATGTGTGCTTCCTCGGTCTCGCGGCGGGCGGAGGCTGATCGCTTGTCCGAGACGGGGACCAAAACTCTTTTCATAAACTTTTTCAAGAATAGAGGAGATGACACCAGATGACCAAGAAGGGGAAGGCGAAGCCGAAGGTGAAACGAAGAGACATTTTGGCAGAATGGTTCATGCAAGACATAGACAACCCCCATCTTGCCGAAGAATTTCTTCAAGAACCTGACCAAGAGGAGGCTGACCCTGATGAGTGAGAAGTCGTGTTATAATTGTCGATGGCAGACAAAGCGCGATCCGAAAGCTGGTTGGTGGCCTGCTGAGTGCGATGAATGTGATTGTTGTTCACATTGGAAGCCCCGCCCGGAGGTCGAGTATCCGACGATGGAGGACCGATATAGTGCGGAAGAGCCGCCGGAGGTCGAGAAGCCATGAAGATACTTGCGAAAGGAGAGTCCCGAACTAGAGATAGTTTGATGTTGAGTTCTTTGCGTTGCCCATATTGGAGCATTCCGGCGCGTAAATGTGTACTTGCTAAACGAATGCGACCGATGCGTCAGTGCAGTAGAGAACGCGCGTGTATTCTGAATGTGTCCGTTCTTAAAGTCTGGGGGGCAATATTATGGGACGAATGAAGTGCCCCAAGTGCGAAGGTGATAACGCTCACGGTTGGCAATGGTTGATTTGGCGCGGAGAATGGTTGTGATGTCTGCGATGCGGACGGTTGTGGTTGCCATGAAGTGCGTTCAATGTGGTCTAAAAGTGCCAGTTGTTCGGCGTGACAAGGATTGGAAGGGATGGCGCAAGTCACCCTCAACAGGACGCTGGATATGTCCGAATTGTTACTCGGAGTTGAAGTCATGAACTACCCAAAGTGCGGGAGCGAGATGAAACGCAGGGCTGCTGTGTATACCCTTTCTGTACCTGAGCGTTGGGTATGCGAATGCGGTCACGAGAAGAAGGTAGGCGGTGAGAAGTGACGAATCTTGAAAAGGAACGTTGGTATTGGACGGGATTGAATCCGATTTGGATTATGATGGTTATTGCTGGAGTAATCCTTGTCACAGTTGGGTTGCTGATTCCATGAATCCGGTCACTAAGAAGGGGAAGGCGAAGCCGATGCCAGAGGGATGGACCGAGAAGGACGAACAAGACCTGACATTCCTAGTGGATGAGATTTTCAGTGTTTGCGGTCCTCAAGCAGTTGCCGACACTAGATTGGCCTGTGAGAAGGCAGAGAAGGTGAGATAGAGATGGCGATTAAGGGTACTATCAAGGAAACCAAAACCGAGGTCGAGAGGCTACCAGAGGCGAGACCATGAGTGACATCGGAGTCTATGTCAGAAAGGAAGTGCTAGAGCATAAAAAGAGGGACGGGAAGGAATCGGATGAACGATACTGCTACTGGACATCCACGACCAGACCCAACGTTCTCGATGGAGATAGGCTTTGGTTCGCATCGGAAGGTCGGTGGCAAGGTTTCTTTCAAATCAGGCGAGCCTTCCTAATGCTTGATGGCGAAGACCAGAATCATGGTCATGGTCCTTCGGAATCTGCGGATCCCATGCCAGATGGAATCGACATCAATGAGGTCAGCCTTCACGACGGTATGGAACTCAGATGGCACTCCGAATCTTGGCATTCCCTGGGTAATGACGGAGGGCCACGAAAACCCTTCCAAGGATTCACATATAACGTTCCACCAAAGAGCTGGGTTCCGAAGGTGAGATAGAGATGAGAAGTGAGGAGGAGATACTCGTTGCGTGTGAGTTTTCGGGGATAGTCCGAGACGCCTTCATTGACAGGGGTTATCAGGCATATTCCTGCGACCTTCGACCCTCTGAGCGCCCAGGCCCGCATATTCAAGGT
>Ga0315296_10001668_pt1 | contig 19315 bp, 14 predicted proteins | sample YL17G14_18_MG_FD_203921 | JGI IMG/M metagenome (GOLD analysis project Ga0315296, IMG submission 203921) | Sediment microbial communities from Yellowstone Lake, YNP, Wyoming, USA - YL17G14_18 | ecosystem: Environmental > Aquatic > Freshwater > Lake > Sediment | place: USA: Wyoming | collected...
TCAACTTCGAGCCCGGCGCCAACTTCAAGCTCGGCCTGAGCTCGAACATGACCCTCGATATGACGGCCAACCCGGACTTCAGCCAGATCGAGGCCGACGAACCCAAGATCGACTACAACCTCCGCTACGCCCTACGCTACGCCGAGAAACGGCCGTTCTTCCTCGAAGGCATGGAGATCTTTAACTCGCCCGAGATCGAGACGGTCTACACCCGCCAGATCAGCGACCCGATCTGGGGCGGCAAGCTCTCGGGCAAGAGTGGACGGTTCACCTACGGACTCCTCTCCGCCTACGACATGCACCCGACCGAGAGCCTTTGGGAAATACCCAACGGGGCTGGGACGACCGACACACGGGCCTTTTCTAATATCCTCCGGACGAAAGCCGACGTCGGGTCGGGCTCTTATATCGGCTTCACCCTCACGGACAAGGAGCTCAGCGGAGGCAACTGGAGCCGCCTCGGCGGACTCGACGGCCAGCTTCGCTTCAAAGACCGGGTATTTTTCAACTTCCAGGCCCTGGCCTCCAAGTCGAGCACGGAGGGAGACCGGACCGCCTTCGCCCCGGGCCTCTACGGCGAGCTCTACTATACGACCAAGCATTGGAGCCTCGGCGGCTACTACAAGGCCATGCACCCCGATTTCCAGGCCTCCCTGGGCTTCGTCAACCGGACCGATTACCGCACCGCCGGCGCTTTTGCCTCGTACCGACTCTACCCCGACAAGAAGTATCTCAACCAGGTCCAATTCCGGCTCCAGGCCGGCCGGCGTGACGGCTATGCCGACAGCACGACCCAGGACACCTGGGTCCGCGGCCAAGTCCAATTCCGCCTGACCGAATTCAACCAGGTCTTCGTCATGTACGAGAACGGCATGGAGCGATTCGCCGATAACGAATTCAAGAAGCAGAACCTCTCGATCGAGGCCCAGACCCAGTTCATCGGCTGGATGCCCTTCGGCCTTTTCTTCCAGACCGGCGACAGCATCAACTACGACCCCGACGACGCCTTCCTCGGCTACAGCAACACCTACGGCCTCTTCGTCACCTTCAAGCCCAGCAAGCGGCTCCAACTGGGCGCCGATTTCAGCAAGCAGACCTTCTGGCGTTCGGCGGGCGGGGAGCAGCTCTGGGACTATAACGTGATCCGTCAGCGGACGACCTATCAGGTCTCCAAAACCCTCTCCTTCCGGGCCATCTTCGACTATAATTTCTTTGAAGAGAAGGCCTTCGGCAGCCTGCTCGCGAGCTGGGTCCTCCGCCCCGGGACGGTCTTCTTCCTCGGCTTCGACAACAACTACCTCCGGGATGAGTTCGGCCATCTCATCCAGGACAACTACAACGTCTTCATCAAGTTCTCGTACTGGTGGCGGCTCTAGGCACAGAAGCGCCTCCCAAGACTTTTCAGTACCTGTGCGTTTCCCCTTTCCGCCGCTGAGCGTCAACGCCTGTTGACGATTTCTCACTTGATTTTCTCGTTCGAGCCGGGCCTCATCACGTCTTTCTAGGGAGACGCGGTCGTATTCGTGACTTTGGCCCGTTTCTTGAGGTCATTCTCCCGCCATGGCGGGAGTCTACCGTCCCCGACATCCTGAGAGGACCGTCCTCTACCGAGTACTCTTCCATCATTTCGACAGGTTCCTGACTGAGTATGAGGCCCGTTTCGAGCGGGAGTACGGTTTTTTCCGGCCGATCGTCAAGGAGGTGGTCGAGCGTTATCTCGACTGCGGCAATCCGAAATGCGGGTTTGCCCGGATCCGGTGTCCTGCCTGCGCCGAGAAGCGGCTCCTGATGTTTTCCTGCCGCACCAGGGGATTCTGCCCATCCTGTCATGCCAAGCGGCTTGAGGAGTGGGGCGAGTGGATGCGGGAGACGCTTCTTCTGGACGTGCCGCATCGCCAGGTCGTCTTCACCATCCCCAAGATGCTGCGGGTCTTCTTTAAGTTCACGCGCCGGCTTCTGGGGGACCTCTGCCGCTGCGCCCTCCGGTCCCTGACCCGTTACTTCGAAGGCTTGACCGGGAGCGCGCTTGCGCCCGGTGTCATCGCGGCCATCCAGACCTTCGGGGACCGGATAAACCTCCACCCCCACCTCCATTTCCTGGTGACCGAGGGCGGCGTGGACGAGGCGGGCGTCTTCCATAAGATCCCGTGGATCGACGACTCGCGGCTGGCCGAGATCTTCGCCCGGGAGATGCTGGCGTTTCTTGTCGGGAGGGAGCTCCTCAGCCCCGAGTGGGCCGAGCGCATTCTCTCCTGGCGGCACCGGCTTCAATGTCCACAGCTTGGTGCGGGCCAAAACGAAGCCGGAGGCCGAGCGGGTGGGGAAGTACATGATCCGGCCGGTGCTCGCCCTGGAGCGCCTGACTTTTCTGGAACCCGAGGGCAAGGTCGGTTATCGCTGGAGCCGGGACACGGCCGGTCTAGAGACGATGGATTATCTGGAGTTCATTGCGCGAGTGACATCCCATATCCCCGACAAGGGTCAGGTCATGGTCCGCTATTATGGGCTATACGCCAACGCCCATCGAGGGAAGGTCAGGAAGGCGAGTTTGAGTCCGTTGGCGGTCCGGTTGGCCGAGGAGGAGTCGAAGCGCATCCCCTCCAAGGGCTGGGCGGAAATGATCCGAAAAGTCTATGAGGATGACCCCCTGCTCTACCCCAAGTGCGGCGGCCGCATGAAGGTCGTCGCCTTCCTCACGGAGCATGCCGTCGTGGACCGCTTCATCGACCACTTGAAGCTTCGGTTTGTGGCGGCGAAGCCTCCGCCGTCCCATGTCTTCGAGCAGGTCGCGCCCGCGGCGGCCGAGGAGAGTGGGGAATATTTTTGATTATTCGTGATCTCGGGGAGCGGGAGTCTATCGCCTTTTAGCCGGGTCGAGAGGATTTCTTGTCCCGACATGCTCTTTGAATGCCGATCGTTGTGGCTTTTCGTGGTTATTGACAGTGCCATCCGGCCGGCGATACAGTATCGGCATGGATAGGCGGGGAGATTCGTCGTCAGGAACCAGAATTCAGCTCGCTCGGAAAAAGCAAATTCTTATAAAGATTATGGCGATGATGTGGAGCAGGATTTCTCCCGGACGGGAAATATTCATGTTGCGTTGACAGTCCTCAAAAATACGTTGACTTCAACAATTGTCCTATGCTAATGAGTGAATGGGAACTTCTTAATTTATTCCGTCAAGGCTATCTGTCTAAAAAGCTAATGGTGGGGCCAATAGAACTTCTAATTCCGTCGATAAAATGGAGGTATTACATGAAGTTTCGTATCCTTTGTATGTCCCTACTGATTATGCTCATTGGAGGATCGCTTCTTGCTAGCCAGGATGTTCAGCAACAGGCATATCCGGAGTTCTACGGATTCTATGTTCAATCTGAGGGCAAGCTCATATCTCTGCCATTGAGTCCGGTAAACATCGTTTTCCCAAACGAGGTCGGATTTGAGAGGGAATGCGTCACTGGGATCTTCGACCTTCCCACGAACAACTTTCAGCTAAATAGCCTGACCTTCATCATATTCAGCCCAGAAGCAGAGAAGATAACAAAGGAACTCCGACTCTCTAAGTTGACCTTCTATAAGCAATATCCCCTGAGCTTGGCTAAAGAACAAGGCGGCAAATCTATTGAAAAATTTGAAACAGATATCGGCATGTGGGTGGCAATGTCGGACATTCAGGGCCAGATAGGCCCAATCGAAGGGAAGCCCGGAATGTTGCGGCTGGTCACACCGGCCCTTGAGCCAGGGGTATATGCATTCCACTCTAGTTCTCTTTTCAACAAGATCATCGCAGGGCCATATCCCGATGTCGATATGACCAAACTATCCGCCGTTAGTTTCTCAATAAACATAGACAAGGTAGAGATAGAGCCGATGGCAAAAAAACCCATCGGAAATCTACTGGTATCGAACACTTTGGGGTATGGTCGCATTGAGGCAACAGAGGAGAACATTAAAAGAATCCTCGGCATCGCTCGCGACTATCTCAAGACGCGCACCTCAGCTACAGGGGGCCTCGTGGCAAGCGCCCGTCACGCGTGGGCTGAACATGCTGTTTTGCCTCAGCTCAACAGGGCTCTTCAAGCCCTTCTCCAGGCTTTGAGATGGTCGGAGAGTGCCTCCCTAGTAGAAACAACCGCACTTATCAACGAATGGAAGACTGACCTGGAGAATGCGAACCGGCTCATTACAGAAGGCACATCGTTTTGGTGGGCTACTAAGAGCTTTGATTTGGAGAAAAAAGTCCGAAAAGAGATCGAACGGTACATCAGTCCCAAGAAGAAATAAAACGTGCGAATGTCGCACGCTAGTTTTTGAAGCTCGCAATTGATAATCTCACCTAATCTCCTATATTGAGAAAAACAGCTCGCATTACTGCTTTTGCCGGACCTTCATTGTTCAGATTCATCACAGCCGGAGGATCGGGCCTTCCGATTGGAGGAGTTGGCGGGCTTGAATTCGCTAGTGTTACGTATCATAAATAACTTGACTATATAAAAGCTTGTTGTTATCATGGGCCTGTCCGGAAGGAGGCAGCCCATGAGAACAGGAAGGCCAAGAAAGCCTATCGTGCTTTCCGAGGAAGGAGCATCGGAACTGAACGCCATAGTCGGTTCGCGGTCCTTGCCTTATGGCTTGGTCACAAGGGCGAAGATCGTCCTCATGTCGGCCGAGGGCCTGAGCAATCGGGATATCGCGGCCAAGGTCGATTACAGCACCCAATCCGTCGCCCTGTGGCGGAAACGTTATCGGGAACAGGGAATCGCCGGCTTGCATGATGAGCTGCGTCCCGGGCGTCCCCGCTCCATCGCCGATGAGCAGGTCGCGGAGCTCGTCCGGAAAACACTCCAAAGCAAGCCTCAGGGCCGTACCCACTGGTCGGTCCGCTCGATGGCCAAAGAGACAGCCCTTTCCGCTCCGACGGTCCAAAGAATCTGGAATGCCTTCGGCCTGCAGCCTCACCGGCAGGGCCATTTCAAGATCTCGCCCGACCCCTTTTTCGTCGAGAAGGTTAGGGATATCGTTGGCCTGTATCTGAATCCGCCGGAAAATGCCTTGGTCCTCTGTGTCGATGAGAAAAGCCAGATTCAAGCTTTGGACCGGACTCAGCCCGTTTTGCCCATGGGATTGGGATACGTAGAGGGTCTGACCCACGACTATGTCCGGCACGGAACCCTGACCCTCTTTGCCGCGCTGGACGTCGTTTCGGGCAAGGTCCTCACCAAGTGCAAGAAGCGGCATCGTCACCAAGAGTATCTCGACTTCCTTAAACATATTGACGCGAACGTCCCTCAAGATTTAGATGTTCATCTGGTCGTCGACAACTACGCCACTCACAAACACGCCCGGGTGAAGCGCTGGCTGGCCTTGCATCCTCGTTTCCACGTCCATCTGACGCCGACCTACGCCTCCTGGCTGAACCAGGTCAAGATCTGGTTCAACGTGATCACGCAGCAGGCGATCCGAAGGGGCACCTTCCGGAGCGTCAAGGACCTCGCCGCGAAAATCGATCACTTCGTTCAGCACCATAACGCTCAAGCCCAGCCCTTCATCTGGACCGCAACTGCCGATTCCATCCTGGCCAAGATCAAAAGACTATGTCAATATATTTCCGAGACGCAACACTAGGTCCTGAAAGATAGACCACTTAGTATTGACCAAATCTTGACTAAACCCTTGGAAAAACCGATAAAACCCGCAACGCTCCGGGACTCGTAAGTAAACGGTTTTCCCCTGTAAAAGTCGTATTTCATGGGTTTGTATGGGTAGGCGGAAAAAGCCGCCAACTGAGCTACAGCCCCACTCGAGAAAGGCAAATCAAAAGGGATTGGATGCAGCCCCCAGTTTATTAGTTTCAACGGTAACCGATTATCCGTATAATTCGGTCAATGACCATTAGAGCGAGCAAAAATAGTGCAGGTTCAAAAATGAAAGAGGGAAGACCAGCTTATAAGGAGAAGCCCCTGGAAGCAGATCTCCGAAGGCTTTATGAAGCGGAGGGTAGATCACTCCGAGACATTGCCAAAGAGCTGGGCTGCTCGAAGGATATGGTCTTCCGATGGCATGGATAGGCGGGGAGATTCGTCGTCAGGAACCAGAATTCAGCTCGCTCGGAAAAAGCAAATTCTTATAAAGAAATACCAATAAATGGTAAGGCATCAAGAGTAACACCGCTATATGATGTGTGGGGGTAGATCATGTTTGAGATTATTGAAGAGTTTGCTGGTGCTGTTAAACACGGTCAGATAGAAATATATAATGAATTTAGTCTTCAGCACGAATTGGGGATATTCCTGCGATCACATTTTCCATATTATAAAATACAATTCGAGAGGAACTGGTCGTTCTTTTTCCATACAGGTACGTTTATAAAAAAAGAGATAGACATCGCTATTTATTCTCCAGATAAAACAAATTTTCATTATGCTGTTGAGCTAAAATTCCCTCGTAACGGGCAGTATCCAGAACAGATGTTTAGCTTCTGCCGGGACCTCCTTTTCGCTGAGCAATTATTAAGTTCAGGATTCAAACGGACATTTCTTGTTATCTTTGCCGATGATCCACTTTTTTATTCGGGCAAAGATGACGGAATATATGCCTACTTTAGAGGTGGGATCAAACTGTTTGGTTCCGTTCAAAAACCCACAGGTAGCAAAGATGAAATCATTATCTTAAAAGGTGTATATGAAGTTCATTGGAACAGCATATCTGGATATCTCAAGTATTCGGTAATTGAGGCGAACCTCGGATAATTGCGCCCTTCATTGCGATACCGCAACACGACTTATTAGTAATGGTCAAGATGCCGAAGCTTCTTTTCTTGCTCCCCGTATTAAGGTAGCACGAATCACGGCATCTAGCGGGCCAGACCTTAATCATATTCGCCTCCACCATTCCGACGCAGCCCTTTTTCCGCAATCCTGGATTCACTGGAAATAGCCCCTGTCTATTTATAATATTTACAATCAATAGGCAGACAATAATTTGACCTGGCGGGAAAGGAGGAAAGGCTTTTTACGAATATAAACGATATTGCAGTAGATGCGCCAGCCCTACCATTATGCCGGCAACCTGCGGATGAGAATCCCCTCCCCCGCCGAGCGTCAAACTAATCGAGGCCCATTTCTTATCAAATTATCAAAAGATGCCAGTCAGAACCTTAGCCGCCTGCCTATGAAAAAAATCATAAGAACCAATAAAATGATAGCAATCCATGATTTCCAATTAGACAACGCTACTTTCAAATAATCCATCCGGCTGTAAATGGTTTCCCACTTTGGTGAATTATCATTGTTTGGATCAGTCCCGGAAATAATTTCCTTACCATCAGAGAACCCGTCATTGTCGGTGTCTGAATCTTCTGAATCAGTCTGTGCCCTATATTCCTCAAGGCTAGATAAAGCATCCTTGTCAAGATCCTGAGCATTATCGTAGGGATAAGTCGGATTCTGAGATCGAAATACCTTTTCCCAATCATCAGGCAGAGCATCTCGGTCACGGTCGGCTAAAATTTCAATGCTAATCGTCTTTGAAACTTTATGGATTTTATCAGTTGCTGTGATCTTGAGAGTGTGCTTTCCAGGTTTCAAGGTGCCAGGAAGCAACCTTAGGCGCCTTCCAAAGCCAAGATAACCAGACCGATTGGAAAACCATTGGATAAGTTCACCATCCAACATCCCCTTTTCCAGATCAAACGCCAGAACTTCTAGGGGGACATAATCAAACTCCAAGAACTTTTTTTCGCTTTCTGGATAGAGAATTGAGACTCTCGGCGGCTTATCGTCCACCAAAAGTCCCTCTATAACAGAATTCGCTGTGTTGAAACCGTCAGAAGCCATGACTCGTATCCTCCCATTTTTAGAGCCTGGCGATAGCGAAGTCCGCCACTTCCAATGGGTTTCAGAGATTCCCGCTGCGATGGGTAACCAGCGAATTCCATCGGGTGAATAAGTAACATTAAAACGCAGCTTGGCTTCTCCCGGAGTCCGAGCAGTCCATTTGATATAAACAAGCTCACCTAAACGATAAATCCTGTTGCCTCCAGGCGATACAATTGAAACTACTGGCGGATTTGAAGGCTTTCTGATCCACGTTAGAATCTGTCCACGCCACCGAACCTGGACTTGTTCTGTGCTTTCTGGAAAGGGCCGGACTGCCTGGAGTACGCCTTTTGATAAAACTGAGCTTTCCCCTTCTGTTCGGATATCAAAGGGAACTGCAATCGGATCTTTCGCAAGGACCTCAGAGGAGGAGTTAAGAAAGACCAATTCAAAGGGACTTTGTGGGTCAGTTTTTGTGATTCTCTTGTTTGCGGCTGATACATATGATTGGAGGAAATTTATTGGGCTATTCTCCGATATCTCAGCAATCACCGTGAAAAGCTTATTCTGGGAAGCCATTGGTTCTGGAAATGCGGGCATATTCCAGATGGGAGTGACTGCGGGGCCAACCGCATTACCATAAAGGTCGCTATTAAGCAGTTTTTTATACTCAAATTCTTCGAAGAAAATCCGCCCGTCTAATTGCTTATACTTATTCCCCCTTTTGTACATAATAGAGACCGGAAGCCTGCTTGGCCCGTTCGGCTGATCGAGAGCACTCTCCGATAAAGAAGTCCGACGAGGTATGTCAAAGGCTCGGATTTCCAGGTGATTGGCACCCGGAGGAAATTCGAGGTTCTTGGAATGATTCTTGTCATCCTCTTCATCATAATTTGGGCTGTTCTCTCCCACTCGATGCATATTATGGCCGAGCTCATGAAGGGCCGTATTCGATATCGATAAATTAGTCATGGAAGCATCTGGAACTCTTGCCACCGATACTCGACCTTTCTGAATCGCTGCCCCGTTGGCGACAGGATCAAATGATCCGGCTCTCAATAAAATATGCTCATCTCCAATATAAACGGCTATATATTCAGCATCGTCCTGATTCTCTTCGTTATAATCATCAAGGAGCGATTCGAGAGCCCCCTGATAATCCTCAAGTACTATTTTGGGATTGCTAGGCCGCGACAAAGGTATGGCTTCAGGGGTGAATTCGAACCGGACTCCCGCGTAAGAATCCTGCCCGAGTCGTCCAATACCGTTTCGCACGGGGTGCACGCGGCTTAATTCACTGAACACTTTGGCAATGCCATCCATAGAGCCCTCATCAGGCCCAGTCCATTCATCGCCATCTAATATGCCTCCAAGAACAACGAGAAGACGAAGAGCTCCTGGTGTTGATTTAACTTCTTTAGGAAGATCATAGCTGTAGATAACCGGTCCTGGAACTCCAGGATCCCCACTGGGAGCTCGAACATCAAAGTGAAACACGTAGTTTCCTGGCTCACTGATGGCATTGCCATCAACATAGAAGTTGATGTTATGCCTAGCATCCGTGACGATACTATCAGGGCGGTTTGTAAAAATTCTTGTATACACCTCGGGCTGGCACGTATTACTAATACCATTTGGCGTGATGATGGTGAGTAGCGCGGTTTCATATGTAACTGGCCACGTCGAATTGCCCAAGCTGGATGCAGTAAAGAGCCTCAGGAGAGTATCTTTACCTGCAACCAGCGGATAGCGAGGAATCCCCTGGCTTGCCTCCACGTCCAGGACTAGGAGGTCAGCCCACTGAAAAGAAAATGCGCTTGTGGCCTCCCCCGCAACAGTAATTACTCTGATCGGCCCTGTTTGAGTATTGGGCACTGTTGCTCGGACAATTGAATCTGAGATGACAACAGGATCTGTCAAAGAAGTTATTCCGTTAAACTCCACTCCGGTGACTATTGGGACGCCATTAGCCGTGAACGCTTCTCCCCTAATTGTCACAATGATTCCCGCATTCCCTCCCTGCGGCTGAGAGCCGATGATCGAGGGCGGCCTTTCAGCTAGACTGTCCGGAATGACGGGAACATAGGCGAGTCCACTAATCTGTCCCGAAACATTAATCTGTCCCAAAATCGTCGCCGCACCAGAAACAAGTTCGAACTCAAATAGGACATTCTGGAGCTGGGAATTATCCGCCAAAATAAGGCCGGCCCATGAATTTCGTCCCGTTTCAGGATTGAATGCGCCCGCTCTGACAAAAGAGCGGATGTTTTCCGCAGGTCCGCCAACTGCCTGGACAAAAGGAGAGATATTGGCGCTCGTCTGTAGTTTTATTAAGTAGGGATTCGGTAGCGTTTGTGGAAGTTTGATCCCAGCGCCGTACAGTTCCCCGTTCATGGGATTGAATCCTATTGCCATCACGTTAATGAAACCAAATGGAGCGGACAGGCCATCACCTTGATAAGCATAGTTTGTACTGCCGATCACATCGACAAGATCGATTGTCAGTTGTTTGGAGTCATCTATTGCATCAAGATCAAGGCGGGCAAGATATTCACTTAATCCATCACCCACTACGGCATAAAGCTCGTTAGTCGTGGGATGAAAGTCTAAACTTGACAGAGCATTCCATGGCGATAATCCCAAGAAGACAATCCAACTGGGGGGCGAAGGATCAGGAAGAAGTCGTCTTACGATCTTTGTGGCTTCGGCAGTTTCGGGGTTTATTTCGTATATTTCCCCAGAGCCTGTCCCCGCAATTAATCTTCTGTTTACAGGGTCATAGGCCAGTGCAGTTGCTGTGGTCAAGCCCGTAAAGCCAATTTCCGTGACTGCGCCGTTGTATGGATTAATGCGAACTAACTTGCCGGCGTCCAGTTGACCCACCTCGCCAGCCGATACTATTCCCAGAAGATCTCCTCCAATCGCTGCTCGAACCAGGAATACCTTAAGAACAAGCATGAGAAAAATGAATTTTCTTAAACTTTTATGTCGATGACCAGTCTTCCCATCTGCCCGGATCACGGAAATATTTTTCAGCCAAAGAATCATCCTAGTCATTGCCTCATACCCCGATTTTTAATTTTTGCGCAAGATCTTGCACCCAACACAGATTCCTCTTTTTGTTCTTGATTGATAAGATTGTGCATCTTATGTTCGGGCGCGATTTCATCCCTTTGATTCCCAAAACTCCTTCGGCAAGCATGGGATAAGCATATTTTCCGCCGATTATCTGTGGCAAAATGGGGATAACATGGCTCATAAATCGAGAAGCATCTTGAGAAAGAGAGAACCTCATTTCTTCTTATCCCCTGGCTTAGACGGCGGCTTTTGTGGCGGCGGGGGGGGAACATAACCTTTTTTATCAATATCCTCTGGACTCACGGGCTTCTTGGAAGGAACATAGCCTTCGTTAAGGTCTTTGTTTCTCTCACCTGCCATAGATCACTCCCTAGCCTGAAATATTAGTTAATATGAAAACAGCTGAAAAGACGATCCCAAGTACAAAGAAAGTAATTGATAATATGTTTAACAACTGGGTTATTCTTCCCGCCCTGTTAGGCTCTTCATTGCCATCCTTTAGATAGGATTGTTCCAATATTTCCCGCTGTTTTCTACAGGCTGCCTGGCTTGTCAAGAACGAAATTAGAGTTGAAAGAAGGCTTAAGCAGAACCCTCCCCAACCAAGAATTAGCCATATCGTACTTCCATTCTTGATATCTGGGACAATTTGCTTAATTAAAGCTAACGAAAGACCAAAGGAACCGGCCGCGAGGGTTAGAATTGCCTTGTCAAATAGTCGGGCACCTTCTCTTTCTGCATCAATCAATGCGTTTCTTTCGGCAAAGTAAATATCGTATTTTTTTTCTTCTGATTTCTGCCCGTTTTCTTGACACATGCTGCCGACCTCCCCTCGCTTAATCTGATTCTACTTCAGACCCACGGGAAGTTCAACATCGGCACAGCACCGGTGAGAATACCCGCCCCCGCCGAGTGTCTATCAATTCGAGGCCTAGTTTCCGCCTAAACAGCGTCAATCGTGATCCGCGGAGCGTCCAGGCAGCCGGCCTCCCCGAGGGCCTCGGTGTCTATAATGAATCGGGTATTAATAATCTTTTAATATTATAGAGGGGTCTAATTTTGTTTTGGGCAACATCAAAATAGTGTCCACTGCAGATGGGAATCCATATGCCAGAGTGTCTTTTACATAGCCGAAAATAATATGTTAATTGGATTATTCTATTAAATATGGCAAGCGAACAAAACAAATCATCGCCATGCCAATCGACGACAATAATATGGCCGTCCAATATCCGCTTCCTTAGCGCTACTTCTTTCCTCAGAATAGGCTTCTTATCAACGCGGAATATTTCATCAAAGTCGCCGTCGTCGTATCTAACAAACCTTCTTATGGATTTAAAATCTCTGCCTAATACAAAAGTACGATTTGTAATATAAGCAAGATAATTAAATGCTATCTTCGCCATCCCTCGGGCAATAGTTCGGTCAATTTTCGCCTTAATATTAACTGGTATAAATCTTTTCTCTTCGGGCGACTTAAATAAGGATTCTTCTCTTAAGTAATTATTTGGATACCCCATCCCCGCTAGTACTTGTCGTAATTTATCGTAATCGCCAACAAGTCTTATTTCATTATCTGCAAAGTTGAACCCATCCCGTTCCAAAGGTCCTCTTTCTGGAATATTCATATCTAGGAAATATTCATATTTGCCAGTATTCGTACTAAAAAAACCGACTTGATCTAGCAATTCGATCTCAGGCAAACCTTCAAGTAATTGAGGTTTTGGGCTTACGAGCATTCCAAAAAGAGGGCCAGGCCTCTCAATCTTAAATATCAGTCTTCTAAATCTGGGGCTTCCGCTAGGAAATATTTCATAATTATATCGAGTTACACCTTCAAGGGAATCTCTCCCCAGATGGAGTTCTAGGGTGTCACCAAAATATTGGTTACAGTCTGAACAAACCATATTAATAAGTGTCATGCTGTCAGATTCAAAGGTCCCAAAGCACTTTGGAACGACGTGGTCTTTATTAAATTCAGTTTCTTTTTTTTCTTCAAGACAATAAATGCAAGAATAATTATTACACACGTAATATTCCTATTCTCCGGGATTCTGATGAGGCAGAGGCAACAGTATCAGCTTGCTTCGTTTTTTGCCCGGCTGGCTTATCCTGCTTTGCGCTGCCTCGTAGAGTTCATTTATGGCCTCGACTGCTGGCAGCAGCTCGTACTTCTCATCGCCGAAAGTTAAGGTCAATGTTTCTGGGTTAAAAGTTCGCATGCGGTCTTTTTCGGTTGGCTCAATCCACCCATTTCCGGAACCTATGTTTCTGTCAGAATGACCGCGTGTTTCAGAGGGTTTGGTCCATTTATCTATTCGTTGACCGATATGCAAGAAATAATGCCGGAATCTACTATTTTTAAGAACGGAAGTATCTTTTACGTTTAGGTTATATCGCAGCTCCTTTCCTCTTTGTCTATTTTTCTTTGGCCAAAGCACTTCTGCAATGATTCCCAGGGCAGTAAAAAAGGCTTGGAGGGCATAATAGACTCGCTGATCGTTAAATTCGTTGGGTGCCAAATTCTTAATGATGTCTTCTATTGATAGCTTTACGAACAAACATTGCCAAATGAGTTCTTGGTAAAATATAAATATAACCATGCCGTCCGTTTTTGATGGTTTCATTTACGTATTGTGTCGGAGGCAGACCTTGAAATCGTTGACTACCTAATCCTCCGACCAATCCCCTGCGCCCAAGATTAGAGGCGTTGATTGCGCTATCATGCTTGCCCCCTTATTGGCGCCTTGATTTTACTGCGGCCTCGCCTGCAATGCAATGACCGCGTCCCAAGTCCAGATATCACAATGCAATTTGGCTTTTCACTGGGTGGGCAGTTGCTAACGCGTGGGCGACATCCAACTGATACGCCCGGAAGAGAATTAATAAGGAACTCAGCCATCAACATGAAAGCCGACACGAGCGGCTAATCTGCGGATTATTGTGATCTAATGAGGAGCCCAGACTCGGTCGAGCGTTTAATCCTGTTGAGGCCACTCGCCGCCTAACCAGCGTCTCATCGAGGAGCGCCCGGGCACCCGGCCTCCCCTGGCCTCAGTCCCCCGAAGTTGCCGTTGATAGGGTAGTTCATTCGCAGAATAATCATGCATATAAGGCTCCAGGGGAGGCCGACGATGAGGAACACGAGGGCAAATCGCTTCTTTCTCTTTCTGACTCTCACGAGCGTCCTGCTTTCTCCTAACGGCGCGACGCTGACCTCGAGGCCCAGGCAGAAGATCCCTGTGACCAGCCAGCCGCCCGGCCGGCTATCTATCGCCGGCATGGTGGTGAGGGTAGATACTCTGTCCGGAGCGGGAATTCATCGTGCCTCACAAAAAGAAAGATCCCATGAACGGTCGATTTGACCGATCCGGATTGACTTCACCAGCCTAGGTGCCAGGATACGCCCGGCAAATGCGGCTCGGATGATATCGGCCGCATCCCGGTTCCGCTGATCTACACGGTTTGACGGCGCGGCCGGCTTAGGAGAAAAATGATTCCCGAGAGGATCGGCAGCAGTCCGATAATAAGCATAACGCTGTTGGGGCCGGAGATACTGAGAAAAGCCCCCATCGCCGCTATTCCGATCAAGATCTCTGAAATCCCGGCGACGCGCGGCCGGCGCCAGGCGAGATAAATGGCCCCCACCCCGAAGAGGACGATCACGGTGACGGCCAGGATTCCCTTGAGACTTTCGCTGGCGGGGATGTCGGTTTGACCCCCGTCGCCTATCGCCGAACCCACGGCGAATAAAATCCAGAAGCCCGCCCACAGAACCACGATCAGCCTGGCCGACAAACGCATCCATTTCATCACTCACCTCCATTTTGAGTTGATCAAAGGAGAAGAATTTTCGTTTTCCGCGATGTATGGGAGTCCGGACACCGGATCCGAATAAAGCCCACGCGGGGATTCTCGGCTTCCCCAGGAATGAAGCTAGTTGGCATCCCGCCCTGCGGTCTCGACGTAGAGGGCGTCGATCAGGTCCCGGTACTTGTTTTCGATGATGTTGCGTTTGACCTTGAGGGTCGGGGTCAGTTCGCCCGCGTCGATTTCGAAGTCCTTTTCGAGAACGACGATCTTTTTGATCTTCTCGTAGGACGCCAGATTGACAGTGGCCCTGTCGACCTCGCCCATAAGGAAGCGAACGATGTCCGGGTTCCGGACGAGCCCGGGCCGGTCCGCCGTCGGGATGCCGCGGGAAGCCGCATACTCCTCGATCTTCTCGAAATTGGGGACGATGATGGCTAAGACGAATCTTCTCCGGTCCCCCGTGACAACGGAGTTTGCGATGTAGGGGCTGGTCTTGAGGAGGTTCTCGAGCTGTTGCGGGGCGATGTTCTTTCCCCCCGAAGTAACGATGATGTCCTTTTTCCGGTCGGTGATCACAAGGAAACCCTCCTCATCGAAGCGGCCGATGTCCCCGGTCCGGAACCAGTCGCCGTCGAAAACTTCGGCGGTCTCGGCGGGCATCTTGTAGTATCCCTTCATCACGTGGGGCCCGCGGGTGAGGATTTCGCCGTCCTCGGCGATCCGGACTTCGACGCCCGGAATGGGTTTTCCCACCGACCCGAACTTCATATGCCCGATGGCATTGAGGGAAATGACCGGCGAAGTCTCGGTCAGGCCGTACCCTTCGAGGATCAGGAGGCCGATGGCGTAGAAGAACTCGGCGATATCCTTGGAGAGCGGGGCTCCGCCCGAAAGGAAAAGGCGGATCCTCCCTCCGGTCAGGCCGATGATCTTTTCGAAGACCAGCTTGTGGGCCAGGTTCCGTTTCGCCTGCAAAAAAGGAGAGATGGGCTGCCCTCCGAGCTTTTTCGCCCCGTGCTTTTTTCCGACCTTCAGGGCCCAGAAAAAGATCTTTTTCTTCAGCGGGGGGCTGGACAGGACCTTGTTCATGATGCCGGCGTAGATCTTTTCGAAGATCCGGGGCGCGCTGACCATCAGGTGGGGCCGGATTTCGAGAAGGTTCTCGAGCAGGGTGTTCATGCTTTCGGCGAAGGCGATGGAGCACCCGTTGTAGAGGTAGGCGAGCATGCCGATCCTCTCCAGGGTGTGCGACAGGGGAAGGAAGGAGAACCCGACTTCCTTGTCCGAGATCTTGATGACGGTCGAGGCGCTGATGGTGTTGCTGACGAAGTTGGCGTGGGTCAGCATCGCTCCCTTGGGGACCCCGGTCGTCCCCGAGGTGTAGATGATCGCCGCCAAGTCCTCGGGCCGAACGGCGTTCGCCCCGGACTCGAACCGGCCAGCGTCCTCACCGTCGACCCTTTCCCCCGTCTCCCGGACCTTGTCGAACGAGGTGACTCCCTCCGGGGCGTCCTCGTCGAACGAGATAAAAGCCAGGACACGGGGAAGTCCCGGCCTCAAGGCCTCGAGCTTCTTCCAGATCTCCCGGTTGGAAAAGACGACGATCCCGGCCTCCGAGTCGTTGATGATATACTTGACCTGCTCGGGCGTCAGGACGGAATGGATCGGGACGGTGACTCCTCCCGCGCACACGTTGGCCAGGTCGGTCATCACCCACCAGGGGCTGCTTTCGGCCAGGATGATCAGCCGGTCCCCGGGCCGATGCCCCAAGGCCGCGAGGCCGAGCGAGAACTGCCGCACCCGCTTGGCGAATTCCGCGGTCGAAAGCGACCGGTAGCTCCCGTCTTTCTTGTACATCATGTAATCGTCCTTCGGGTAGGACGCGACCGTCGTCAGGAAAAGTTGCGGCAGTGTTCCGATCATCGTTCCTCCCTTCGGGCATAAGGCCGATAAGAAATAGACCGTTGTTTATTTCAATGTCAGGCCGATCCTCTTATTATCCTTCGCCCAGTAAATATAGAGCGCTTGGCCTTTAACGTTGGCGAGGGGCAGGAAACCCCAGAAGCGGCTGTCCAGGCTGTTATCACGGTTGTCGCCCATGACGAAACAGTGGCCCGGCGAGACGGTGACGGGTCCGTAGTTGTCGCGGATGACGTCTTCGTAGCCGCAGGAATCGTTCTTGGTGTTGACCCGGCTGTCGATGTGGACCTTGTAGGATTCCTGGAGAGGTTCGCCATCGATAAAGACCTGTTTATTATTGATCTCAACCGTTTCGCCCTCGGTGACGATGACGCGCATGAGAAATTGTTTCGTGGGATCTCGAGGATACGCGAAAACGATCAAAGCCCCCCGGTTCGGCGCCTGGCCATCATAAGCTTTCGGGTCCGTCATCAGACAATCGTCCTTTTGAAGAGTCGGCATCATGGAGGCCGTTGAAATCTTGTAAGGAGAGACGCCCAGAGAACTCATCCAAATCCTTGCCGGGACGAAAATCGTCAAACTGAGAGAAATGATGATAAAGAACGCATAGACGCCGGTCGTTTGGTATGTCTTAAGCTCGGTCTCCCTGATCCGGCGCGCTTGAATGAAAGCGTGGACGACTATGAACAGCCGGAAGACGATGGCCGCTAGGGCGAACGCCACAAGCCCGGTAAAATGGCGCGGCCAGCCGGACACACCCCAAAGGAAAGGCAGCGCTATAGAAATGAGAAGAAATACGAGTCCCAGGGCGCCTTTCCCGTTATAGATCTGTCCGAGCCCGGGAACGAGCAAGGACAGAAGGGCGGCGATGAACGGATTTCTTGTTCTCCATTGGGCGGTCACGATTTCCCCCTTTCGTTCGTTGATTTCCTGGGTTCTGTTCCCCCCGGGACCCGCTAGCGTGGACCATCGCGGCGTTTTCAGCGGCTTTTAGCCTCTCATATCACTCTCTTTGGTTCATTCTCGGGTTCGCTCTTGTCGCGCATGAAGAGGAAGGCTGCGGCAGTCGCCAACGGCACGCCAACAACGAGAGCCGTCCCGGCCTGGGCGATCGTGAGCCCTTTCTTGAGGATGACGAATACAAGTACTGCCGTTATTACGAACGTCATCCCCCCGGCTATTCTTGGGAACTTCTTTGACAGCAGCCCTACTCCCACAATGGCCAGCATCGAAGCCACTCTTAGAAAAGTTCCCAATGAAAGCCCGCTATCCACTGAACCTATGGAAACAAACAATGTTAATAGGAGACCGGCTGCTATGATGACGTTGGCGGCGGCTTTGCGGGGGTTTGTAACCATAATCACATTGAATAACGCCTTGGTCGCTAACCCCACAACTATTGCAACGATGAACATCTCCCATTCGGGATTTCCATCAGCGTTGAGTTTGATCGCCAGGATAATGCACGTGATGATCATTACCGCAAAGGCGATGTTGCCCGAGCGATACTGGATACTCATCTGCCGTTCGTCAACATAGCGTCTGGCAAGTCCGAGTGAAGCCAAGGTCGGCCGGAGCAAATAAGAACCGATCATCAGAACCAGCCAGAATTGATCCTGAGTGGCAGCCATGAGCACGAGGGCCAGGACGAAAATGCCGGTGGCCCACCAGAAGATTGGATCTTTTTTAAGCACGGTCTTTGTCCTCCAGATAAAAAAGTTCTTCGACTTTTGTCCCAAGCTTTTCTGCCAGCAACAGTGCCAGCTTGACCGAAGGAGCATAGTCGCCCCGCTCGATCGACACTATAGTCTGACGAGAGACCGAGACCATGTTGGCCAGTTGCTGTTGGCTGAGTTCGCCGCGCTCGAATCTGCATCTGCGGAGAGTGGTTCTCATGGTTGTCCTTAGATTCTGATTTTCTTCCCTAATTCTCGTCATAATGTATATTATAATATACATAATGTCAATATATATTATCATAATGACAATAATAATATACAACAGTAGATGGCCAAGACGACCACGCGAGACATGTCCATTCATCGGTCTTCTGTATACTGGCCGCGGCTCTAAAGGGAGATCGTCGGTCCGACCGTTTTGACACCCCCCGGGCGTTGCGTTAAGATAGCCGCACCCGAGACGACCATGGCCCGCTATCGCTGCCTCATCTGCCAGTACGTCTACAACGAAAAGACCGAGGGTGTCCCCTTCGACGACCTGCCCCCCGATTGGACCTGCCCCGTCTGCGGGGCGGCCAAGTCCGAGTTCGAAAAGATCGAAGACGAACCTCCGGTTTCCGCCGTCCCGCCCGAAGTCATGAGGGAAGTGAAGTCCGCCGACGAGTTCCTCCGGCCTTCCGACGAGCTCGAAACCTCCATGGCCGACATCCACCGCATGGCCGTGACCGGCGAATCGGTCATCGAGCCCATGCGGTCCCGGAAGCCGACCGTCTCCTGGGACGACATCCTGATCAAGGGGGCCCAGCTTGCGCGTCTGCCCCTCGATCGCGACGAGAACGTCGACACCAAGACGATCATCGGGCCGCAGGCGAAGAAGCCCCTGGTCATCGGGACACCCGTCATCGTCAGCCACATGTCGTTCGGGGCGCTGTCCAAGGAAGCCCAGTCCGCCCTGGCCCTGGGCAGCGGGGCGGCGGGCACGGCCATGTGCTCGGGGGAGGGGGGCAT
>Ga0315296_10001669_pt1 | contig 19313 bp, 13 predicted proteins | sample YL17G14_18_MG_FD_203921 | JGI IMG/M metagenome (GOLD analysis project Ga0315296, IMG submission 203921) | Sediment microbial communities from Yellowstone Lake, YNP, Wyoming, USA - YL17G14_18 | ecosystem: Environmental > Aquatic > Freshwater > Lake > Sediment | place: USA: Wyoming | collected...
AGCTCGGGTGCCACGGCTTCGATATGATGCGCCATCTGTGCGGCGACATCGCGCGAGTGCACTGCTTCGCGATCAGCGGCCCCGGGCGCAGGGAGCACTCGTCGGCGCAAGCCAACCTGCAATTCGCCAACGGTGTGGTGGGCAGCCTGACGGTAAGCGCCGACATGGCAACCCAGCACCCGCTGGCGCGCTGCGAGGTGGCGGGCACGATAGCGCGCCTGGTGGTGGATGATGTCTACGAGGAGATAACCCTTTACCCCCATGCCGAGGAGGCGAAGACCGTAATTACCAATTCCATCTTCGGCGGGCTGGGAAGTTATGAGGAAACCTACCGCTGCCGCATCGAGCGCCTGCTGCAACAGTTGACGGCAGGCGCGGCGCCCGGGGAGATCGAGGGCTCGGGGCAGGAGGCGCTGGCGGCGCAGGTGGCTGTCGCAGCGGCGATGGAATCGCTGGCGCGCGGGGAGATCGTAGAACTCGCGACACCCCGAGGCCAGGGCGAGTTCTAGGGCCGGAGGCCCCTAAGCCCCGACTGGTCGGGGCCGGGGTGGCGGTCGCGAAGCGACCTAGCCACAGGCTCCTGCCCTACGGGGCCCGCAGAAACCATCAAATCAAGGTTAACAGGGAGCTGAGTCCGCGTAAATCCGCGGCGAAGGATAATCATGCTTCGGGTGTGCGTCATAGGCATGGGGCCGATTGGGAACCGCCATGCCGATATCTATCGGGCGGATGAACTCGCCGAGCTGGTCGGCGTGTGCGACATTATCCGCGAGCGCGCCGACGCCGGGGGGGCGCGGCTGGGCGTGCCCGGCTTCTACGATGCGGTGGAGATGCTTGAGGCGCTGCACCCGGACCTGGTGAGCGTGGCCACGGGCGGCCATGAGTATGGCAGCGACCATCACCTGCCGACGATGCAGGCGCTGGAGCGCGGCTGCCACGTGTTGTGCGAAAAGCCGCTGAGCAACGAGGTGCCGCGCGCGCGCGAGATGGTGATCAAGGCGCGCGAGATGAAGGTGTGCCTGGGCACCAACCTCAATCATCGCTTCACCCCGGCGGCGGCCAAGGCCAAGGCATGGGTCAGCCAAGGCCGGCTGGGGACGCTCCTGTTTATGAATATGTCCATGTGGATCGGCAACCCGGCGGAAAGCTCCCCCTATTTTCACCTCAAGGCGCTGCACCCGCACACGATTGATATCATGCGCTATTACTGCGGGGAGATCGAATGGGTGCAGTGTTTCGCGGTGAAAGCGCCGGGGCGCACGATCTGGTCCACCGCACAGTTCAACATGAAGTTCGCCAGCGGCGCCATCGGCCATCTCACCGGCAGCTATGACATCATGCGCGCGCATCCCATGGAGCGCTGCGAGGTGGCGGGCAGCGAGGGGCGATTGGCGCTGGTGGACATGTACAAGGAGCTGACGTTCTACCCGCATCGCGCGGCAGAAAAAATCGTCATCGTCAACCCCATCTGCGGCGGCATGACGGGATTTCCCGATACGTTCCGGCGCCGCCTCCATCGCTTTCTGGAACAGGTGTCGCAAGGCGTGCCGCCCGGGGAGATTGATGGATCGGGTTTGGAGGGGCTGGCGGCGCAGAACGTTATCCAGGCGGCGATCGAGTCGCTGGAGGGTCGGCGGGTGGTGCGCGTGCCGACGCTGGAGGTGGATTAGCGGCAGTCTCGGGTTCCGCCGCGGATGTTAGCGGACGCGCTAGGATCGTCGGTAAAGAACATCGAACAGGAGGGCGCGCCCCGGGGTCAGGGCGCGTTGTTCGTTGGTGCTGGCGGGCGGGCCGGCAACGCGACGTGGTGCCAGGTACTGCCCGTCAACTGTGGTGGTCAACACGCGGGCTCGGCGGCCCGACGCGGCCATTTCCATTCTTGTCAAGGGCCGTGTAATGTGCTATACTGACGGTGTAATCGGTGTTGGTACGACCGAAGAGTGGGGCTTTTCCCACTCTTCGGCGTTCAAGGAGCGTAGGGCGATGCAAGTAGACTTCGTACAGGCCCTGCGGGATATAGAGAAGGAAAAGGACATACCGCTGGAGACGCTGGAGGAGATCCTGGAGGCGGCTCTGGTTTCGGCATACCGCAAGCACTACGGCTCGGCGGGTGAGATCCACGTCGAGATAGACTGGGAGGACTCGCGCGCGAGCATGTACGCGCGCCGGAAGGTGGTGGAGAAGGTCGAGGATCCGCACACCGAGATGTCTATTGCGGAGGCGCGCAAGCTCGACGAGGGGATTCAGGTCGGGGAGAGCCTCGACATCGAGGTGACGCCCGAGAACTTTGGGCGCATTGCGGCGCAGACGGCGAAGCAGGTCGTGGTGCAGCGCATCCGCGAGGCGGAGCGCGAGATTATCTTCTCGGAGTTCGCCGACCGCGCGGGCGAGGTAGTGACGGGAATCGTGCAGCGGCGCGGCGGTCGCTCGGTGTTCATCAATGTCGGCAAGGTGGAGGCGCTGCTGCCGGCGTCAGAGCAGATGCCCTCGGACTCTTATCATTTCGGCGAGCGGCTGAAGGTTTACGTGGTCGAGGTCAAGCGGACCACGAAGACGCCGCACGTGCTGGTGTCGCGCAGCCACCCGGGTCTTCTGCGCCGGCTGTTCGAGCTCGAGGTGCCGGAGGTCCACGACGGGGTGGTCGAGATCAAGGCGATCGCGCGGGAGGCGGGGCTGCGCACCAAGGTTGCGGTCTTTTCGCGGCAAGAGAACGTGGACCCCGTGGGCGCGTGCGTGGGCCATCGCGGCAGCCGGGTGCAGGCGGTGGTGGACGAGCTGCGCGGCGAGAAGATTGACATCGTGCGCTGGAGCGATGACATATCGCGCTACCTGGCGAGCGCGCTGAGCCCGGCGCGGGTCAACGAGGTGCGCCTAGAGGAGGATCAAAAGACCGCGACGGTCATCGTCCCCGATAATCAGCTTTCACTGGCCATCGGCAAAGAGGGCCAGAACGTCCGCCTTGCGGCGCGGCTCACCGGATGGCGCATAGATATCCGCAGCGAGAGCCAGATCGCGGAGGTGGAAGAGGCGATGTACGCCGAGATGGATGCGCGGGCCAAGGGCGCGACAATCACTCCCTCGGCGCCAGAGGAGGGGCTGATCGGAGAAGAGGAAGTGGCGGAGGCGCCAGCGGAGTACATCGGCGCCGAGCGCGCCGAAGGGGTGACCGCAGAAATACCTGAAGCGCCGGCGCGCGAGGCATTGGAGCAAGCCGAGGCCGGGGAGGCGGTGGCACCCGAGCAACCGGCGGCCGAGGACGAGGAGCAAGTCGCCGCCGATGACCGCGCGACCGAGCCACAGCCGGCGCAGGACGAAACCGCGGCGACGGTGGTTGCGAGCGAAGAGCGAGGGGATTAGCGGGGCGGCGCCGAGGGCGCTGCCGGTGGGTCCATGAATCAGACGAGGCCGCATGGGAGCCGCAGCATGGAAGGTCGGCATGTTCCGATGCGCCGGTGCGCGGCCTGTCGCACCGGGCGCCCAAAGGCAGATCTGATCCGGGTGGTGCGCACGCCGGAGGGTGGGGTGGCGGTTGATCCGACAGGGCGGACGGCGGGCCGGGGGGTATATTTCTGCCGCCGCAGAGAATGCGCGCAGACCGCGGTGCGCAGAGATGTCGTGCGACAAGCGCTCGGCCAATCACTGGATGAGCAAACGGCGCAGCAGTTGCTGGATTGTGCCCGTGCGCCAGACGCGGGTTAGCCAGTAGTAAAGTAGGCCGCCGCGCTACGGCCGTCATTCGCATAAGATGAAGGTTATCGAGCTATCAAAGGCGCTGGGAATAGCCCTGCCAAAGCTCAAGGCGACGCTGGATGAGCTGGGGATCAGCGCGCGCACCGTAAGCAGCAGTCTGAAGAGCCCAGACGTGCTGCGGATCGCGGAGAAGCTGGGCAAGGCGGAGAAGGTACGCGCGCTGCTGGAGGCGGCGATGCCTCCCGCGGCCGAGGTTGCGCCGGCGGCGGTGCCGGAGCCTCAAGCGGCGCCGACTGCCCCCGAAGCCCCGACCGTGGTGCGGAAAATCCCAAAGGTGAGGGCGGCCGAGCCGGCGGCGGGGAAAGCGGTGGCACCTGCGGCCAAGGCTTCGCCGGCGAAAAAGCCGGTCGAGAGCAAGGTGAGCAAGGTGGTGGCGCCGCTGCTGCGCGTCACCGAGCAGCGGAGGCCCAAAGAGGAACGCGGGGGGGTGCTCAAACCGCCGGTGCGGCTGCGCATTCCGCCGCGCCGCCTGCCCACGATCCGCCGGGGAGCGCGCATTAGGCCCAAGGCCGAGAAGGAAGCTGCACCGCCCAAGAGGAGCAAAGAGCCGGTGATCATCTCGACCCCGATGTCGGTCCAGGAGTTCGCGGCGTTGCTGCGAGCGGAGCCGGCGCGGGTGCTCAGCGCGCTGCTCGACATGGGGGTTGTGGCGAGCCTTAGCAAAGTCATTCAGCCCGAGATCCTAGCCCAGGTTGGCGCCCAGGTAAGGCGCGAGGTGAGCGTGGGCGAGCCCACCGAGGAGGCGCTGGAGGCGGCGCTGGAGGCAGAGGAGACGCGCCCGCGAGCGCGGCTGGCGCCGCGTCCTCCGGTGGTGACGGTGCTAGGGCACGTGGACCATGGCAAGACGACGCTGCTGGACGCGATTCGCCACACCAAAGTTACGGAGCAGGAGGTGGGCGGCATTACCCAGCACATCGGCGCCTACCATGTGGAGGTTGACCACCGCAGCATCACGTTTGTGGACACCCCCGGGCATGAGGCCTTCACCGCGATGCGGGCGCGCGGGGCCAATGTCACCGATGTGGCGGTGCTGGTGGTGGCTGCCGACGACGGGGTGATGCCCCAGACCATCGAGGCGCTCAACCACGCGCGCGCCGCTGGGGTGCCGATCGTGGTCGCGGTCAATAAGATAGACCGGCCGCAGGCCAACCCGGAACGAGTGCGCCAGCAGTTGGTGGAGCAGGGGCTGGTGCCCGAGCAGTGGGGTGGAGACACCGTGTTCGTTGACATCTCGGCGCTCCAGGGCACCGGCATCCAGAGCCTGCTGGAGATGATCTTGCTGGTGGCCGAGGTGCAGGAGCTGCGGGCGGATCCGACGGCGCCGGCGACGGCGACGGTAATCGAGGCCGAGCTCGATCGGCGAGTGGGGCCGCTGGTGACGGCGCTGGTGCGGGACGGGACGCTGCGGGTGGGGGACGCGGTGGTGGTGGGCTCGGCGTGGGGCAAGATTCGGGCGATGCTGGACGACAGCGGGGCGGCGCTGGAGCAGGCGGGGCCGGCGATGCCGGCGGTCATCACGGGGCTCAACAGCGTGCCCCAGGCGGGCGACCTGCTGGAGGTGGTGCAGGACGAGCGGACGGCGAAGCAAGTGGCATCATCGCGCCAGGAGCAGCGGCGCGCGGACCGCATCCAGGCGGCGACGCGGCTGAGCCTGGAAGACCTTTACCAGCGCATCCAGGCGGGCGAGGTCAAGGAACTCAACGTCATCCTCAAGGCCGATGTCCAGGGGTCGGTGGAGGCGATCTCGGAGTCGCTGCGCAGCATCGAGCACCCGGAGGTGCGGGTGCGCGTGCTGCACGCCGGGGTCGGGGATATCTCCGATTCCGATGTCATGCTGGCGCAGGCGTCGGCGGCGGTGATTATCGGCTTCCACGCGAGCATCGAATCGGCGGCGCGCGAGATGGCGCAGGAGCAGAGGGTTGACGTCCGCATCTACCAGGTCATCTACGACCTGCTCGACGACGTCAAAGCGGCGATGACGGGCATGCTTGCGCCGGAGTACGAGACCGTGCTGCTGGGGCGGGCGGAGGTGCGGCAGTTGTTCCACATCTCGCGCGTGGGCACCATCGCGGGCTGCTATGTCACTGAAGGAATGATACAGCGCGGCGGCGACGTGCGGGTGCTGCGCAACGGCAAGCCGGTGCACGAGGGCAAAATCGAGTCGCTGCGTCACCTCAAAGATGACGTGCGCGAGATCGGCGAAGGCTTCGAGTGCGGCATCGGGGTCGCGGGGTTCAACAATTTTGAGGCCGGCGATGTCATCGAAGCGTACACCACTCGCGAGGTGCGCCGGGAAGTGATCTGAGCCCCAATACTGTTCGTTTAGGTGGGGGCAACTGTCATCCTGAGCAACGCGAAGAGCCTGCCCTGAGCAACGCGAAGGGATCTTGCCCTGGAGAACATCAGTTCCAAGATTCTTCGCCAAGGCTCAGAATGACATCCTTCGGCCCTAAACGAACAGTATTGGACAACGAGTACTCCATGTGGTTTATCGGCACCGGTACCATCGAACTGGAGATCACCGACGGCGTGACGCTGAAGGATAAACGCCAGGTGGTGAAGGCGGTGCTCGATCGGGTGCGGGCGCGCTTCAAGGTTGCGGCGGCAGAGGTTGATCATCTCGATTCCCCGCGCTTCGCGACGCTGGCGATGGCCGCGGTAGCCAACGACCAGAGCCATGTCCACCAGGTCTTGGAGAAGGCAGTTGACCTGGTGGAGTCAGAGCCGCGAGCGATGGTGCTCGGTTACGAAATCCAGATGCTGTGATTCGCGGGGCCGGGCCCGCCCGCCATAGCGCTGGCGACGGCCGGCGACGGCCGGTTCGGGAAGTCAGCAGCTCCTGGGCGCACTTTCGCCCGCGGGCGCGAATCGCGAATCCCCGCGCGGTCGGAGGATCGCGCGCCCGACGGACTTGTGAGGTCAGCGGTGGCCACTCAGCGGCAGGAGCGCGTCAGTCAACTGCTGCGCGAGGAGATCAGCCGCATCATCGAGCGCCAGCTCAAGGACCCGCGCCTGGGGGGCATGATCACGGTGACCGACGTCCAGGTCACCCCGGACCTGCGCCAGGCGCGCGTTTTTATCAGCGTCCTCGGCACTGACGAGGAGGCGCGCGCCAGCTTGGAGGCGCTCCAGCGCGCGGCAGGGTTTATGCGCGCCGAGCTGGCCAAGCAGCACCTGCGGCTGCGCTATCTCCCGGAGCTGGAGTTCCGCCGCGACGAGTCCCTCGCCCGCGGCGCGCGCATCTTCGAATTGCTGGAACAGGTGAAGCGTGAGCCCCGCCCCGAAGACGATTCAGAAGATCGCGAGCCTGGTGCGGCGGCACAATAGCTGCCTGCTCTTAACCCACGTCAACCCCGACGGCGATGCACTGGGGTCCTTGCTCGGCCTGACGCTGGGCCTGGAATCACTGGGCATACGATGTTTCCCGGTGTGCGCGGACCCGGTGCCCGCCATTTACCGCTTCTTGCCGGGCGCGAACCGGATTCGCGCCGCCCTGCCCCCGCCGCCGATGCTGGCGGTGGCGGTGGATGCGGACGGCCTCGGGCGGGTGGGCAGGTTCGCGGCGGAGCTGGAACGCGTCTGCGCGATCATTGATATAGATCACCACGCGACCGAGAAGGCCTTTGGTGATTTGCAGTGGGTGGATCCCAAGGCCGCCGCCGCGGGCGAAATGGTTTACCGGCTGCTGGATGAAATGAAGGTCGCGATCAGCCCCGACATCGCAACCTGCCTCTACACCGCCATCCTCACCGATACCGGGCGGTTCTGCTATTCGAACACCACGGCGCGGGCGCTGCGAATCTCGGCGCGACTGGTGCGCGCGGGGGCGAACCCGCCGCTGATCTATCGCGAGGCATATGAGAGCAAGTCGTTCTCGGCGAGCCGGCTGCTGGGTCTCGCGCTGGGGCGGCTGCGGCAGGCGCAGGACGGGCGGGTCACGTTTTCATCATTGACGCAGGAGGATTTTCGCGGCGCCGGCAGCACCCCCGAGGAGACGGAAGGCATCATAGAGCACCTGCGGGCGGTGCGCGAGGCGCGAGCGGCGGCACTATTCGTGGAGCTTCCCGAGGGCGCAATCCGGGTCAGCATGCGCTCGCGCGGGGCGATGGACGTGGGCGAAGTCGCGATGCGCTTCGGGGGCGGGGGGCACGTCAACGCCGCCGGCTGCACGGTGCCGGGGCCGATGGAGGCGGCGCAAGAACGGGTGCTGCGCGCGCTGATCGAAGCGCCGCCGCGGGAGTAGGCGGTGCCTGCCGACGGATTCCTCAACCTGCTCAAACCGCCGGGCATGACCTCCCACGACGCTGTCGCATGGCTGCGCCGGCTGTCCCGAAGCGCGGTCGGACACGCGGGCACTCTCGATCGCGCTGCTGCGGGGGTGCTCGTGCTGTGCCTCGGTCGCGCGCGGCGCCTGAGCCAGTGGGCGGTCGCGGCCGATAAGGCGTATATCGGCGAGATCACCTTCGGCATCATCACCGATACCCTGGATGCGGACGGCACCGTGCTGCGCGATGAGGACGCCTCGGGGCTTACGGCTAACGAGGTCGCGCAGGCGCTGCGGCGTTTCGAGGGCGAGATTGAGCAGCGCGCGCCTGCGTATTCGGCGATTCATGTTGGGGGCGTGAGGCTCTATCAGTTGGCGCGGCAGGGGCAAGAGGTAGCGCGCCGAACACGCCAGGTGCGTATTTCGTCGGCGCAGCTGGTTGATTTCACCGCGGCGCGGCATCCGCGAGCGCGAATCGCGGTCGAGTGCTCCAAGGGCACCTATATCCGGGCGCTGGCGGCGGATATAGGCGCAGCCGTGGGCTGCTGCGCATACCTCTCGTTTCTGGTGCGCACGCGCTCGGGGAGCTTCGACATCGCGGGCAGCCTCTCCATCCAAGAGACGGAAGCAGCGATCGCCGCGGGACGCCTGGAGCCGGCGCTGCGACCTCTGGATGAGCCGCTGTCATCGCTGCCGGCGGTGAGGCTGGAGGCGCGGGAGGCGCGTCTGGCGCAACATGGGAGCGCGGTGCCAGCGCCGGAGGGCTTTGCCGCGGGTGCGTCGGTAAGAATGTACGATGCGGCAGGCAGGTTCATCGGGGTCGCGCAGGCGCGAGGGGATGAGCTGCGGCCGCGGGTGGTGGTGGCAGGGTGAATGCGCGCCATGGGGTGTGAATCAGTTTGGTGGGTGTGGGGGATTCGCGATAACTCCTCTCCCTGTCAGGGAGAGGTTTACCCGCCGTAGCCTCGGCGAAGGCGGGCCGGGTGAGGGTGCGTCGTCGCGGCCTACCACCCTCTCCTCAACCCTCTCCCTGCAAAGGGAGAGGGGTTGGCCTGTGTGTGCGACCCACAGTCCGCTGCGATCGGCAGTGAAACCAATCGTATGAACATCCTGCGCGATATCGAGCCGCAGCGGCTGCCGCCGACGTGCGTCGCGGTGGGGGTCTTCGACGGCGTGCACCTCGGGCATCAGGCGGTGCTGCGCCAGGCGGTGACCGGAGCGCGCGAGCAAGGATTGCTGGCGGCGGCGCTGACCTTCGACCCGCATCCCGCACGGGTGCTTCAGCCTCGGCGCCGGCCATTGCTGCTGACCACCATGTGCGAGCGCACCGCCCTCATCGGTAAGCTGGGCATCGCGGCGCTGGTGGTCATCAAGTTCGACCAGGCTTGCGCCAACCAGGCGCCGGAGGAATTCGCCCGCTGCGTGCTGGTGGCGCGGCTTAATGCGCGCTGCGTGGTGGCGGGCGAAGGCTTTGCTTTCGGGCGCGGCGCCAGCGGGAACATCACTACGCTTATCGAGTTGGGCCCAAAGCTCGGCTTCCACGCATCGGCGGTCAAGCGTGTCACGGTGGAGGGCGGGGAAGTCTCCAGCACGCTCATCCGCGAACTGATTTCGGAGGGAGAGATCGAGCGCGCGACCGCGCTGCTCGGGCATTGCTACATCATCACCGGGCCGGCGGCGGCGGGCAGCGGGCGCGGGCGCGACCTGGGCTTCCCAACGGCCAACATTTGCGTCGAGCGGGACAAGCTCCTGCCGCCAAACGGCGTCTATGCGATGAGGGCGGAGATCGCGGGCGCGAACCGGCCGGCGGTGGGGAATATCGGCGTGCGCCCGACGTTCGATAGTGGCCGGAGCAGGGTCGCAGGGCGGCGACGATGTGTCGAAGTGCATCTCATGGGGGCGGAGTCCGGGGACCTCTACGGGCAGACGTTAACCCTGGAGGTGGTGCGCCGATTGCGCGATGAAAAAAAGTTCGCAACCCCCGAAGCCCTGGCACAGCAGATTCGACGCGATGTCGCCCAAGCCCAGGAGATACTGTTGGACAAGGTCTAGCGCTGTTTTGCACAATTGGTGTTACGTTCTCCGACGGTGGTTTGCGGGCTTCCGGTGCCTGCCACCCTCTCCGTACTCCTCTCCCTGGAAGGGAGAGGAGGGGTGAGGGTCCGACGGCCGGAATGCAACAACAACCACGCAAGAAAGCATTAGCCGCGGATAAACGCAGCCATTCTGTGCCTTGGTGGTTCTATTGAAGATTGCGGGGCACACGATTAACCGCGCCAGGGAGCCGGCAGAGAATGTTTCGATCAAGCGAAATGGTGGAGGAAAACCCCCTGCCATCGAAACTGCGGAAATGTGGACGAGGTCGGCCGATTTCGATGGCAGAGCGTTTCGGACGAGAGAAGTGCTCTGGCATCGAAACAACGGGCTTGCCCTGAGCGTTTACCCTGAGTGCAATCGAAGGGGAGTCGAATGGGATGGGGACGAGGTCGTGGATTTCGATGGCAGACCACTTTGGTCAGGAAGACGATCTGGCCTCGAAACAACGGGGCTTCGGACGAGCAGGTGGATTTCGATTCCAGAGACGTTCGGGGAGGAAAATGACCTGGGATGCTTCGACTGCTCTCAGCACAGGTCGAAACAGCGGGCATCCGACGAGGCCCCGGAATTTGAGACGAGAGCGCTTCGGGCGAAAGATGGTTGCCGCCATCGAGACAGTTCGGCGCTCGGTTCGGTAGGGGAGACAGAAGCTACCCGCCGCCCCCGAGCGGTCGTCCACGGGAACCCAGCTATCAGCGGACTTAGCGCCCGCGCGGCCCGATAGGCAGGAAGGAATACCTGAGCCGGCGCCAGGTCCTTCCGCCGTCCTGGGATCGATGGATCCCTCCTTCCACAGAGATGTATCTGCGTGTGGCTCTTTCCCACCACTTGCCCCCCCGCGAGGCAGCGTAGATGGTGCGGGGGTCCGCGGGGCTAATGGCGATGCATGATACCGCGCCGCGCGCGAGCCTCCAGGTCAGCCCAAGGTCCTCCGACGCGTAAAGCCCACCGTCGGCGACCAGGTAGATCGTGGGCGGAACCGTGGGCGCTCCGGCGACCTTTGTGTCCTCTCCCCACGGACACTTGAGGCGGCGCCAGTGGCGGCCTTCGTCGGAGGAGATCAGCAGACCCCACAAGGCGGCGACCGCTACGATCTCGGGGCTTCCGGGGATCATCGCGATGTCATGTATCTGCTCGCCCGCGTCGTGCTCCGCCAGGTATTGGAGAGGGATGCTGACTCTCTCCCAGGTCTCTCCAAAATCGCGCGTGCGGTAGAGCGCCCCGCGCCACGTTTCCCGGCCGGGCTGTATCCCGCTGATGCCATAGCTGACGGCGAGCATGACAAGTCCGGGATGTTCCGAGCTGGCAGCCATGAGCCCCGGGAAGACGCGCACCCGCCCTCCGGCCTCAATCTCCGGGAGCTTCAAGGGGCGCTTCTCCCAGTCTGCCGCGTGACCGCTCCGGTTGACCCACAGCGTCTTCCAGTCGTGCGTTGCGTAGATGGCGCCCCGGGTGGAGAGGACGTAGTTCGGAGGGGGCAGGCCGACCACCGGATGCCAGGTCCTGCCGGCGTCGCGGGATTCCAGGAGGTTCGTGGTAAGGGCATTCGGCATCTCAAGGCCGGCCCACACCAGCAGGGCATTGCGCGCGTCGGCGGCGACCATAGTGACAGGCGTTCCCAACCACCCGCAGCGGAGATAGTGGAGGGTTGGGGCTTTCGGGCCAGCAGTGAAGATCCCGGCTCTCGTCGCCGCGTAAACCCGTCCCGACGGCGAGACGCTCAGTTGTTCGACGCTCTGCGCTCGTTCGACGAACCCGGTCACCGCGGATTTCCCCATGAACGCGATTGCAGCCGTCACGAGCGTTGCCAGAGTGACGCGCATGACTATCCTCGTCCGGCGCCGGGAGACGATAGCGTACACAATGACGGCCCACATCATTGGCACGGGAAAAGCCGCGGCTGCCACGGTGAGCGGCAGCGCGACCGACCACAAGAGGATCGACGAGCCTGGATGAGCGGGAACAAAATATACGAGAAATACGAGCGCGCCGCAGAAAAGGGCTGCCGCTCTGGCACCCAAACCGATAAGCAACCAGCGGCACACGGGCCTGGGCGGGCGCGCCTGACGCGCGAGGATGCCCCCTGCCACTGCCGCCACCAGAGGCGTGAGACAGGTAGGCACCAGTAGCACCGCCAGTCGCAGGTGCCAGGGCCATGGTCCGATGATAGCCTCGTGGATACTAATGATCAAGAAGGCCGCGAGGACTAATTCGGGGAGACAGGCGAAGATGGCCGAGACCAGCGCCGTCTCGACCACGTCAAGTCGCGTGCGCCACGCAGAACGGGAAGCTTGGTTCGCCGTCATCCCGCTTGCTGTTTCGGCACTTCAGTGCCGAACCCTGCCATGAGCGGTTTCGATGCCGGGTCGGTCCGGACATGGTGGAGCAAAACGACCTGCCATGGTTCGGCAGCGTTTGCCCTGAGCGAAGTCGAAGGGCTCACCACGGGTCGAAACTGCGGGGCCTGCCCTGAGCGGAGTCGAATGGGATGTGGACGAGTCGCCGATTCCGATGCCAGAGCGTTTTGGTGAGGAAACTGACCTGTGACCGAAACGCGCGCAGACGTCCGGATGCTACTGGCGGTGACTCACCAGGCAGGCGTCGGGAGTTGGTGGCGGGGCGGGGAACTCGTATCTGACCAGGTCTTGCCATCATGCGCCGGGTGTAGGGCACAATCTGCTACGTTCAACCGGTGTCCCAGACCTACTTAACACCCGCAGGGTGCTCCTTCGACAATCCCGGGCCATCACCACGTTCCGCTGGGCCAGACCTACGAATCACGGTCCGGATGTAGAGCGCGGAATTCCCTCGCCATGCGCATGCCAATTCGGTCGGTGAGGCGCGGAAAGAACCAGTCCAGGTACCATAACAATTTCGCGCGTCGTGGATAGACAATGAGACCACGGTTCTTCTGGACGCCCTTGAGAAACATGGTTACCGCCGCATGCACCCCCACCTGGCCCAGCGGTTTTTGCCCGAAGGCACGCTTGGGATCCACGTTTACCGTTATCGCGTGATCATAGAACGGCGTTCGAACGAAGCCGGGGCAAAGGACAGTGGCTCTAACACCGTACTGCGCCGCCTCCATGCGGAACGCGCGCGTGAACCCGACCACCGCGTGTTTCGTTGCGGTATAGGGCGTGCTGTTGGGCTTGGGCACGAGCCCGGCCAGGGACGCCATGTTGACAATATGGCCGGACCCTTGTTTGCGCATGATGGCATACGCGGCCCTGGTGCCGTATAACACGCCCATAAAATTAACATCTATCAGGTGACGCCAATGCTCAAGGCTGAGATCTGACAATTCTGCGGCCACGCCAATGCCCGCGTTGTTGAACATGTAATCGATGCGGCCATGACGCTGTGCCGTTTCGTTAACGAGACGTTCCACTTCGGCCACTTGGGCCACGTCCACTTGCACGACTTCTGCCCGGCCACCGGTGGCGTTAATCCCGTCGGACACGACTTGCGCTTGCGCACCGTTGATGTCGGCTACAACAACGATGGCCCCTTTGTGAGCCAACTGTTCACAGAGTTCGCGGCCAATACCGGAAGCCCCGCCGGTCACCACTGTCACTGCGCCCCTGAATGAAGTCTGCATTGTTGCCTGTCGCTCCTCAGCGTCCCTGGGAAAAACCTGGGGGTGAATCAAGGTACACTCTCGGTGTGCCCGCTCCCCCGTCCTCCGCCCTCCCATCATCTCCCGATAGCGCTCCCGCCTGGCCACCAGACTCCGGACATGGAGCGCTTTTCGCTGCGCCAGGATCGCCTCCCTGCGGACGACATGAGCCTGGCCCGGAGGGGCATCCGTGGCCCGTGTGCTTCCTCCGCCATCCCGTCTCACTCTCCTTTCTGAAGCCGGTTTGTTCGCGCCCGGGGAGCAGGAACACCCGCCTCACTCACCCAGAAATGCGACTTAGCATTTGTCCCATTTTTCGCGGACGACGTAGAGTCTGGACACCTTTTTCCTTGGATGCTATCCGAGGACCGACAACCATAGGCAATGTCATTGCGGCCAGCAGAATGTGGCCACGGACTGGGCAGGCATGCTCGCCTCGAACATGCGGCCACTGCAGACAACGTTGAACGTGATCCGGGCGGATGCCGGGTTGACGACGACGAGCACGATATCTCCGTCGGGATTCAGGAAAGCCACATTCGCGAAGTTCTCCGTGCCTTCCGTTGACCCGACTCGAAGCGCGCCGCGCTTGACGAACTTCATGAACTGCCCATACTCGTAGTACTCGAAGTGATAGTCCACTCCCGAACCGTCGCGGCTAGGCTGCACGCACGTATTCTTCGTCTTGAACGGACCATTGTTGGGCTTCCCGTCGTAGTCAATCATGATGACCCACGAGTTGTAGCTGCGGCACCAATTGCGAAATAGACTCACGATCCGCATGGCGCCGCGTAACCCTGGCGCGGAGCCCTCTGTGAAGTAGATGGCCTTGTCAGGGAACTCGTTGTGGAAACCGGTCAAGGCGTCGGGTGTGCCCGCGTATCCATGAAACCCCGTTCCATCCACGTATTGCGCCGCCTGGGGATCGCTGAGAATGTTCCGCGGGTACCACAGGTTGTTGATGTTGTGATCGTAGCACCAGATTCTGGTCGACAGGCCGTGCTGCTTGAGGGTGGGTCCCAGGTGCTTAGCGATGAAGTCCCGCTCGTTTGCGCCCATGGCGGCGTAGTCCACCGGCCAGAAGTTGTCCTCGTCCACGATCAGCGACCACTGACACGACGGGTACCACTCGCGCGTGGGGTAGTTGCGCGTGTTCACCCCGGGCTCGTTCTGGGGCGTCACGGCGTAGATGGGAATCCCCTCGGCCGCGTAGGCCTGAATGAACTTGACAAAGTACTGTGCATAGACGCCATAGTGCTGTGGTAATAGCCACCCACCGATCAGGTCGTCGCTGCTCTTCATCCACCCCGGTGGACTCCAAGGCGATGCATAGAACAGAAGAGCCGGGTTCTTGGCGAGCGCCCGTTTGAGAACCGGCAGCACATAGGCCTTGTCCTTCTCGATCGAGAAGTGTTCGAGCCTGACGTCGGTCTCGCCCGGCGGCATGTCGTCATACGAGTACCACGGTTCGCCCGTGAAATCCGGGGTGCCGATGCAAATGCGCATCAGGTTCATGCCGATGCCCTTATCGGGGTCCACGAGACGCTCGATGACCTCGTCCATCTGCTGCGGCCCGAGGTGGAACAGGTTGTAGCAGGTGGTGTGCTCCAACGACGCCCCGAGCCCCAGGATAGATTGATAGGTCTGCTTCGGATCAACCTCAATGACCGGGGGCTTGACCTGCGTCGCCCCTCTATCCACGAGGCGCAACGGGTCGCCGGGTGTGAGCGTGCACTTCATGTCCTGCGAACTAACCCACACCTTGGCGACCTGGGCCTTCGCACTGCCCGCGATGCACGTCACCGCGAGGCTAATGGCGAACATCACCTTCACCTTCACCTTTCGTCTCCTCCTCTCGACGCCCACGCAGTATCGGGCACGAGCACATCCCAACCGGGCCCTTCGTCTCGCGACACGGGAACGGACGACCCGTTCAGTGCTAGGGCCCCGGCGGCACGAGAACGCAGATCCATTCCCAGGCAACTGAGGTGCCGCGTCATCAGCGAAGATGAAACGCGGCGCGGGGTCAGTCAAGCCACACTGGCGGTGTCCCTCCTCCTGCATATGAAGTAACCCCGACGACCTTGCGATAGCTCTCGCGCCTGGCCACCAGGGGCCGAATCCGCAGCGCTTTTCGCCGCGCCAGGATGGTCTCCTTGCGGCCGAAATAGACATCGCCCGGCGTGAGGTGCAGAGCCTCAGGCAGCAGCGAAGAATCCCACGCCAGCTCCGGTCGCGTGGTGGAGCAAAACGACCTGGCATGGTTCGGCAGCGTTTACCCTGAGCGAAGTCGAAGGGCTCACCACGGGTCGAAACTGCGGAGCCTGCCCTGAGCGGAGTCGAAGGGAATGCGGACGAGGTGGCGGATTTCGATGCCAGAGCGTTTGGGTTAGCAGACGCGCCCCGCGTCGAAACAAGGCTCGCTTTGCCAGCGTGCTACCGAAGCAGGAACAGAGGGCCGAGGTGTCGGGCTGCGTCGCAGGTTCCGGTCAGAAATGCGTCGAACCGGCAATAAGAGAGCCTGATGCAAGTGAAGTCCGAGTGGTCTAAAGGCATTTACGAGAAGAGCCTATCGAGTCGTTGCTGGTGGTTCACGGCGTACGACGATGGCTGGGCTTATCCCGGGGTCTCTGCCGACGACGAATTGCGCCAGATCGTGGGGATGGAAGAGGGGCTCGGGCCTTTGCCGGAGTGGGCGCAGCAGATGGCAGGGGTAACGATCCGCTTCGTGCCTCCGTGCGGCCACTATCTCTTCCCGCGCGGGTATCTCCAGGTCGTCGCCGCTATCGGAGCAGAGGATTCTCATGCCCAGCTACACAGCTACTGCTTTGCCGTCGAGTCCGGCCGCAAACGCGATTTCCAGGACTACTGTCTTTGCCTGGATGGGTGCTTGGCGGGGGCCGACCCGCAGGCCATCGCGCGCGAGCTAGTCGCACTCGGACACCGGAGGGTCAACTGGCCCGCGGTCTGTGCCGATCTCTGGCAGGTGCTCGGCGGGCACACCGAGATGAAGGACCTTCTCGTTGAGCGGACCCTGCATCAGCAGCGGTGGTGGATCAAGTCCTGTGCCTGGCCCGGTGAACCGGCGGAGTTGGGGCGCGATCGGTACCTTGGCGATTACCTCGAGACCGGATGGGCCGGCACAGGAGAAGGCAATCCCGAACTTGCCGCCGCTACGTTCCGGCAAGACATGTCTCCCCGAGTGCAACGCGTGGAAGACCGCCTAGCGGAGATCTGCCCAGACTGGCATTGGTTCCGGGACGTGATCGAGTGGTCCTGGCCCTGCGCGCCGAAGGCTTTCCGCTACCTCGAGAAGCTCCTCTGGTGCATCGGCAAGGAGCGCCCCGTCATCAGCCTGCCGTCGTTCCCTCTGGCGAACCCGGAGGAAGTGCCGGGCTTCCTGCGCTGCGAGGACACCTGGCCGGACCCGGACTTGGCGGCCGCGTGGTGGGAGTCGTTCCTCTGCGCGCTGCGCGCCTGGTGGCGAGAGCGGCCCGAGAAGGGTGAACTGGCGGATGACGTCAACCGGCGCCTCGGGGAACGCACACGGATCAAGCGCTGGCTGGTGCGGCTACTTGTACGGCGCTTGGAGCTGGCAGCGACGGAGGGGGGCAAACTTGGGTTGCTGGTCCACGCGCCTCCGAACGCCAGACGAGGGACTGGACGGTTGTATTTGCCCCGTTAGCATGCTGCCGAAGCCCTGCTGCGAGCCTTCCCGATGCCAGATTCGTCTGGTGCTGGTGGAGGAAGACGACCTGCCATGGTTCGGCGGAGTTCACCCTGAGCGGAGTCGAAGGGCTCACCACAGGCCGAAACAACGGGCTTGCCCTGAGCGTTTACCCTGAGTGCAATCGAAGGGGAGTCGAATGGGATATGGACGAGGTCGGCGATTTCGATGCCAGAGCGGTTTGGTTAGCAGACCTGACACCCGTCGAAACAAGACTCGCTTCGGCAGCAAGTGGCTCAGCCTGAAGGCCACCATTTCCCTAGGCGGCCCGAGCCCGCCGGCACGGCGGCGCCCAGGTACTGGGCCCAGCCAGCAGCCCGGTTTTATCGGGCCCAGCCGTTGGCTCCGACGAAGTCGGCATCTAAGAGCGTGTTTGAAAACGCCTGTCACCTTCGCTGTCATTCCGAGCCCCTTCGCCACGCTCAGGGCAGGCTCTTCGCCGATGTCATTCTGAGTGGCTAGGCCCCCATTACTTCGGGGCCGCCACGGCGGTCGCGGAGCGACCTAGCCGCGAAGGCGAAGAATCTTGGTCCCGCTCAGGGTAAACTCCGCGAGGAATCTTCCGTCACGAGACCCTTCGCTGACGCTCAGGGTGACAGTGAGTCGAGGCTTCTCACACACGCTTTAGCGACCGGCCACCCCCCGGTACAATTCCTCAATCTGGTCCACCGTGCGCTCAAGGTCAAAGAGGCGCTCGACACGCGCGCGGCCGGCCGCGCCCATGCTGTGCGCTCGCCGCGGGTCGCGCAGCAGCGCCGCCAGCGCCTGAGCCAGGGCCTCGGGATTCGCGGGCTCGACCAGCAGGCCGGTCTCGCCGTCCACCACCACCTCGGGCGTCCCACCTACGCGCGAGGCGATCACCGGCTTACCCAGCGCCATCGCCTCCAGCGCGGACAGGGACAGCCCCTCCTTGAGCGAGGGCAGACAGAAAATGTCGAGTGCGGCCTGGTACGGTATAACATCGCGCTGGAAACCGGGGAGCATGACGCGGTCGGCGATGCCGCAGCGCCGCGCGGTCTGCTCCAAGCCGTGGCGATTCCTGCCCTCTCCGACTATGAGCAAGCGCACTGGCAGCGACTCGCGCGCGACGAGCAATGCGGTGGCCTCAATCAGGTAAGAGTGCCCCTTCTCCGGCCCCAGCCGGCCCACCGCGCCGATGAGGAGATCGCGGGACGGAATGTCAAGCTGGTCGCGCAAGGGGCGGGGATCGGGAGGCTGGTGATAGCGAGCAAGTTCGACCCCGTTGTAGATGACCTGGATCCGCGATTCGGGGACCCCTTGGTGGGCGAGATGTTGGCGCACGGCACAGGAGACGGCGATGATGCGGTGCGCGTACATGAAGCAGGTGCGTCGGTTGAGGCCGTGCACAGTGGTCACCGCCGGCACCCCCGCGAGCCGCGCGCCGATGCTGCCGAGAAGGCTGGCGGTGGACAGATGAGCATGGAGCACATCAACGCGCTCCCGGCGCAGACGCGCGGCCAGGCGCAGCAGGGTCACGGGGTCGAGCTTGCCCGTGGTGCGGGGCGCCCACAGCTTGATGCCGCGGCGCCGCAGCTCCTCGGTCAGCGCACGTCCCCGGGGGCAGACCGCGGTAACCTCGTGCCCGCGATCAGCGAGCTTGCGGCACAGGGTGAGCACGTGCACCTCAGCGCCGCCGATCTGGGAGGGGGTGATGAATTGGTACACGCGCACGGTAGGGGCCTCAGCGGCGGGCGCGCGGCCCGGATGCGAGATAAGCCAGTCGCAGCTTGCGCGCGAACAGCGGCACAAAGGTATAGCGGCGGATATTGACGCGCTTGAGGGCGAAGGGGTCGGCGCCGGCGCGGTTCACCCCTCGCTCGGTGGAGCACCCCAGG
>Ga0315296_10001670_pt1 | contig 19308 bp, 26 predicted proteins | sample YL17G14_18_MG_FD_203921 | JGI IMG/M metagenome (GOLD analysis project Ga0315296, IMG submission 203921) | Sediment microbial communities from Yellowstone Lake, YNP, Wyoming, USA - YL17G14_18 | ecosystem: Environmental > Aquatic > Freshwater > Lake > Sediment | place: USA: Wyoming | collected...
CTATGTCCTTTGCTCTCTTGCATTTTACACCTCCCAAGGTTATAAGGTTATATTGTAACCTAACCTTTCGGTGTGTCCGCTAATTCGGGGGAAGTGCAGTTTCAGGTCGACATAGAAGACTTACGCAAGTAATGTGGCGAGCTTAAATGTTATGACAGTCCTAATTTCATGAAGAATCTCAAACTAAGTGAAAAGTTATTTAAATCAGTATCAAGCGACCAACCTTTGTCACTTTCTCCGGATGGCAAATCTGACCTCGCTAATTTATTAGAGGAAATGAAAAGTTAAAATGGATAAAGAGAATTTTGTAGCGGTGCTTAAAAAGTTTAAGAAAGAATGCGGAATTGCATCAAGAAAATCCGAGAAAGTTACAGGGAAACAATTACAAAACAGAACGCTTCTAAGCGAAATCGAGAACTTATCGACGAAATGGTTTGAGGAACTTGAGCCATTATTAAGAACTTCTTTCAAGATAGACGAGGACATTATTCTAAAGTATCGGGAACCATTTGGAAAACTTCTGGAACTATCGGGCGGGAAACCTTCCAAAAGAGTCATACAGACAATTTTCGATGCAATTTTACAAGCATTCCATGTTGAAATTCTAGTTCCAGTTCAGAAATACCAAGGAATCTTATCTAAATTCCCGAACCTCGATACAATTCTGACCCATGCAACTGGGCTTGAAATCGATTATCTAACTGAGGCTATCGACTGCGCGCATCTCGGTAAGCGCAGAGCGGCAATTATCTTGGGATGGTGCGCAGCAATAAATCGCTTGCATTTGTATGTTCAAAAGGAGGGTTTCACAAAATTCAATCAAGCCTCTTTGCAAATGTCAGCTATACAAACGGGCCGTTACAAGCGCTTTAATAAGAAATTTGAGGTGCATAATTTAAGCGAGCTACAAATGTCTGTGTTCGATGGGGACTTGTTATGGATTCTAGAGTTTTTGGGTGCCATTGATGGAAACCAACATGAACGCCTGGGAATTTGTTTCACGTTGAGAAATACGTGCGCTCACCCTGGTGACACCACTGTTTCAGACGAAAATGTACTCTCTTTTTTCTCCGATATTGACACACTGATCTTTTCTAATAAGCAGTTTAGTGTGGAAATAAATCAAAAGACAAACATAACAGAATGATAATTCAGAATATGCGAGTCATGAAATTAGACTGGCCCACACCGGCAGATAACACGGTGCAAAAGCTTTACATCCAAACCCTTCGGCCTTCTTTTGCACCAAGAACGTTATGCGAAATCGCGCTGAAGGAGTATTGAAGGATGTCAAAACTTAGTTTACAAGTGATTCTCAATCAAGTTGATTCAGCTTTAGAGAGATACAATAAATTACGATCAAGATCACAATATGATGATTGTTCAGATCAGCCAGATATCGAGATCAATGAAGCTCTCACTATATTAGCAGCGACAATTGACCGGCTGGCTCCTCCTGGTAGCCGTTATTTAATTAATGCTCACGAGGCAATCAAAAGATCTGGTGGGACTAACCCCTACCTTTTTACAATTTTGCCTGGTATTTTAACTGCATTACGAAATAATTATATTGCTGGGCACTTGCAGTCTCTTCAGGAAATTATACATGCCGAAGTATTTTCTGATTTTCTGGAGATGGCAACCTATTTACTTGAAGAGGGATATAAAGACCCATCTGCGGTATTGACGGGAGGGGTTCTTGAAGAACATATTAGGAAATTATGCGAAAAGAATAATATAGCCACAATCCAGGGTTCCAAACCGATAAAGGCTGACACGCTAAATGCCGAGTTGGTCAAGGCAAATATTTATTCCAAACTTGACCAAAAAAATGTTACTGCTTGGCTTGATCTAAGAAATAAAGCTGCTCATGGAAAATACAATGAATACTCTAAAGAACAAGTTGCCTTACTGATACAATCAGTTAGGGACTTTATTTCACGGAATCCAGCATAAATGGGCGCGACTTCGCATAACACAGTGCAAACGGCTAACGCCCAAACCGCAAGGCTTCGTTTGTACTTGAACGTTATGCGTAATCGCGGTCAGTAAATTATGATTTAAGGAGGGGAATAGATGGAATTCTTTGAGAAAGTCTTTCGGTTTCTGATGGGAGAAGGGGTCGAGAAGCACATGATCTTCGGCACTTCTTCCGCCATAGTTGGACTGCTTATTGTTATTCTCGACTGTGCTTACTTCCTAGTAAAAAAGAAATCATTATTGTTTCTTAGTTATCGAGGTTTCAGAGCGATTTTTGTTATTGTTATTTGGGGTTTTGGCGCAGGACTGGTTGGTCTTATAGGAGGAGCGATAAATATTTTACAGGAGAATCTTCAGGCGTGTATTGTCGTCGGTATCGGATGGCCTGCTATATTCCCTAGAATAATTGAATCAGCGTCATCGAGAGAAGAAACGCAAGTAGCAACAAAGGAGGAATAATTATGAAGATTTCTTCAGTTATATTGGGGCGTCGGGATTTCTACTCAAATGAAGAAATTATTGATTTCACAAAAAAATCTAAGAACTACAATCCTGAAGAAGAAAACACTCATAATGCAGAGGCTCTAATGATTTTCCAGACCTCAAATCAGCAGACTTGGCTTGTATCAACAAATGAGAGGCTTTATTGCATACTTGATGATATTAGAAATGACGAACCAAATATAAATTGGTCAGTTGCAAAAGAACGTCTTACGGCTGAGGGACAAGTGACTATTGAAATCAATGCACGTGATAAATCTGGAAAAACCGGCTTAGTAGATATTGGGCCAGAACACAAGAACTGGTTATTTAGCAAGGGATTGTTCAAAGAAAAAAATATCGATAATAGCATTCGTCAGCTAATCAAAAATAAAATGCTGTGAATCAAGTGATTATAAGATGACCTCGACAACGCATAACACGCTGCAAAAGACTAACGTCCAAACCCTTCGGGCTTCTTTTGCAACGAGAACGTTAAATGAAATTTCTGGCATGAAAAGAAGAGTATCGACTCATACAAATTTTGGAGGAAAGCAGAGTGGCAAGCCTTAAGAATTTTGCGAAAAAAGTAATGTCTATTTTTATAGCCATTCTTTCGGAAGTCGCATGGGTATTGGTTGATTTTATGCTTCTTATGGCCTTCGTTTGGCTAACTGGCTCGACAGTAAAAGCCTTTCTAGGAAAGGATCTAACTCGCGAACTCGTGATTTCTTATGTGGGAGGTATTGCCCTCTGTCTTTCTCTTGCTTCAGTATTATTCTCTTATGCAAGAATTTGTGAAGGGGATGAGAAACAAAAAATAGTTAGTAGTGGTAGAGCCATTCTTAATGGCGGGATAGTCTTACTAATATCTTTCATGCTTAACTATTATCAGATACGGGCAGCTGATGAGCACTGGGCGACTTTTCAGATACTATTCAATTACAGCAGACTATTCGCTCTTGTTGGTAGCATCTGTTTTGCTTTTGTGGCTGCATTAGAACTTCATCGAGGCTTTAAGGCACTGATAGGTAGTATTTTTTACTGAAGATGTGTAGACCGGTCAAAAAAACTAAATTATATTAATATGCGAGAAAGGCAAAAGGGAGGTTCTATTTGAGAATGCCCGAAACTTAATTTAACAATCGGGTTTGCGACGCTCCAATATTCATATCCGACGTTGGGGTCGCTCCATGTGCCTGTTCTATTATTGAGATTAATATTGACCTTAGCAGGCACACGGCGCAAACCCACAACGTTAGCTGACATGTGCAAAGGAGTCTTATGATGAATTGGTTATTAGCAGTATTAGATGTCATAATAGTTTTTAGCATTTTTTTTGTCGTTCAATATTTGCGTAAACTACCCGACCAGGTTCATAAAAAAAATTTGAAAGTGTTTGAGTTGGATTTAAGTAAACAATTAGAATTGTTCAGGACAGATTTGCGTAAGGAAATTGAACTTCTAAAAATTAGCGAAGCTCAACTCTACATGCGAAAAGCCGAGGAATTTACAAATCTAATCGAACTTATCGCTAAGGAAATGTTGGACAAAACTAATATTGAAAAGATGAAGACCGACGCCAAATTACGACAGGAATTTAATAGAAGATTAATGGATTTGGGCACAAAGTTATTTTTCTTCGCATCTGATGAAACAGTCAAGAAATATGTTGAATGGAGAAAAATTGGACAATTGATTGATAGCCCAGGGTTCGACCCTCGAAAGATTGTCTTTATCATGGCAGAACTTATGGTTCAGATTCGGAAGGATTTAGGATATAAAAATACTACATGCGATACAGACGATTTCTTAAATATCATACTTAGTAACTGGGAAGCTGAAAAAAAGAAGATGAGCTTGTGATTGTCACACGTCAGCTAACAGAGGCCAAAATATTTTCATTTAAATGCTATCGCACTCCTTTTGGCCAAGAACGTTAAACGCTCAGTGCAGGTAGGAAAATCGAATTATAATTTATAGAAAGAACCGCCCATTTTAAGATATGATTAAAATTTTATATTTTGACACAAGTGCTATTATTAAATATTTTGTCAGAGAAGAAGGTAGTAGTCTGATTAAATGGATTGTCAATAATCGTATTCTATACTCCCTCAGTCTTGATACTTCTCAAATTGCTCTCTATGAATTCAAAAACAGCTTAAAGAAAAAAGCAAAGAGAGGAGAAATAAGTAATGAGCAGATGAAAAAAATTATTTCAAAATCAAAACACTACTTTCCAAATGTCTTTCGTATTGGAGATTTCAGGCCAGTCCCCGGTTTCAGAAGCCTTAAAGACACGAACTATCTTGAACTGTGCAAAAAACATGGTCTTCGGATTGAGAAAAAGGGATGGGATGCACGTCATCTTTCTTATGTAATTAATTATCTTCGTTGTTTTGGTGGTATTTCAAGACCTCGTGTAATAACAACAGATGTTGATTTCGGAAAAATTATAAAGGCAGAGGGTTTTGATGTTATCAATCCGGAAAAAGTTACTATAGATGAATTTATATCAATCATCAATTATAAGAAATGATTTTTTATCTCGAAAGGAGAATAAAATGGGATTCATGGATTGGTTAAGTAGTAAGGGGCCAGCGGGAAAGATTGCGAGGGGAGTCCATGGGCAGTTCATTGATTTGAAAAGACGGCATCCAGAAATGTCAGAAGAGGAAATTGCAAAGGCACTGTTTCTACACGGATACAGCACCGGCAAATCATTAAATAAGATGGAACAAATAAGAATTAACAAATATTTTGAAGATGATTCGAAAATTGCATCAATATATGATCTTTGCATGGCAATTATAGATATTGAGTTAAATATTACAGAAAGAGATGACAAGGCTTTTGAGATGGCGAGAAAAGTTGTTGTTAATGAACTGAATAAATTAGGTTATACAATTTACTGATAGAAAATGTGGCGGTTCTATAAAGAATGCTTGCACCGGCGTTTAACAACCGGGTTTGCGACGCTCCGATATCCATATCTGACGTTGGGGTCGCTCCATGTGCCTGTTCTATTATTGAGATTAATATTGACCTTAGCAGGCACACGGCACAAAGCCTTGAACGGTATCTGAAAGCGTAATTAATCTTTGAGGAAAATGATGGCGATGAAACAAGCTTTTGTTATTATGCAAATCGGGAATCCTGACTTAGACAATGTTTTTCGGGAGGTCTTTGTCCCTGCGGCAAAGAATTCTGGTCTTGATCCGAAACGGGTTGACAAACATACCGAGGGTCGCTTGTTAAAAAGCGAGATAGTTAATTTCATTGAAGCCTCGGATATTATCATTGCTGACCTTACCAATGAACGCCCTAATTGTTATCTTGAAATTGGGTATGCTATGGGTTTAGATAAATTTAGAAATTTAATATTGACGGCCCGTGAGGACCATAATCAAGACAGTCCAAATTATAAAAAGGGCGGTTCTAAAATACATTTTGATTTAAGCGGTTATGATATCTTGTTTTGGGACCCAAGCAAACTTAAGGAGTTCAAAGAGGAATTAGAAAAACGCATCAAGAGGCGTTTATCAACATTACCATCTTATTCGACATCAACAGCAATTGTTTCTCCGTGGGATGACGACTGGATAGATAGGAATAGGGAGATAGCATTAGTTGGGCTGAAGAAATCCGGCAAAACAGGCTTCATGGAACTGAAGATGACACTGCCCGATCAAAAATTAAATGCTTCCCAGGTCGAGCTGGTGCAAGTTGCTGATGTAGCTCAGATTCATACATTTGGGTGGCCAATAGGAGTAGTTCTTAACAATAGAGAGGAGTTTCGTCCAAAGCCTAAAGCAGATGGTATTGTCGCTGAAATCAATGTTGAAGATAGAAGCAATGCTGGGGCAAGAAAATATGATTATTGGACAATCAGAAAGGATGGCTCATTCTATTTACTGAAAAGCCTTTTTGAAGACTCACGGGAACCTAACTCTATTTTTTTCAATACAAGGATAGTCAGAATAACTGAAGCTCTTCTTTATGCTGTCCGTCTTTACACAAGTTTAAATGTGCAGCCCGATTCCCGCCTTTTAATGGGTTTTCGTCATGGTGGCCTTAAAGGCCGTAATATTAGCGCAATGTCTAGTAGGAGACTCGGCATACACGGCAAAGCTATCGAAGATAAAGTTTATACTGAATTTGAGACCGCAATAGAAAGGATTGAGCCTGACCTTGTCAATCTCGTTCAAAAAATTACGACCCCTCTTTTTGTACTTTTTGATTTCTTTCAAATAGAAAAATCTATACTTGAGGAAATTGTTAACAATTTTGTTGATGGAAGGGTTACCTAACATAATTGCGCCCTCAGATAACAGAGTGCTTGTCTATGACTCATGGAGAGGTTAATACCAAAAAGGCTTTGCCCTTTTTCAAGTTTTTTATTGGTAAACAAAATCAGCCCTTATTTAGGTAAAATAAACAAAAGCTTAAAAGAGTCTCGGAGGTGCTTATGAAATACAAAGTAAATCTACAAAAAACAGAAGAAGGTTTTTCTGTTTGGGTTCCTGGTCTGCCAGGTTGTTGGTCGCAGGGAAAAACAGAGGAAGAAGCCTTGGAGAATATTAAAGACGCCATACAAGCATATTTGGAAACTGTTGAGGAATTAAGCAAAGACAAGAAGTCTCGTTATGTAGAAGTGGGTTAATCATGCCTAAGTTACCGGGCATAAACCACCAGCGAGCCGTGAAAGCTTTTGAGAAAGCTGGTTTTTGGATTGCAAGGGAAGGAAAACATATAACAATGACTAACGGAGAACGAATTATTACTATTCCAAGAGAAAACCCAGTTAATGCTTTTACAATGGCAGGTATTGTAAAAGATGCAGGTCTTACTATTGAAGAATTCAAGAAACTTTTATAAGAATTTTTTTTATCCCCCCAATGGCGAATAACGCAGGCCCAAAAATTGATATCTAAATGCTATCGCACTTCTTTTAGCCAAGACCGTTAGCCACTTATTGCGGGCAGGGAAGGAAGATTTTCCAGGGCATTAGAGCCCTTTTATAAAATAATCCATCAATTTATATCCTTCATCAAAATGAATTATATCCTTTCTTTCGAGAAGGGTTTCATCAAACGCGGCACCCTTATTCTTTATCTTGAGACTACTGTCAAATATGATAAATGGGACAGGGGTGAAAGGGGGGACACAGAGCCTGTCTAAAAGGAAACTGCCCGCAACGACAGATAACAGAGTGCTTGAGATTAATCATCCAAAGGCTTTACCCTGCTATGGTACAATTATAATTAATATTGGTAAGTAGGAGGCGAACATGAACTGGAGAGAAAGAATAACCGTAGACCCCTTAATATGTCACGGTAAAGCTTGTATTAAAGGAACTCGTATAATGGTATCAGTTATACTGGACAACTTAGCAGAAGGTGTAAGTGAGATGGAAATTTTGAAAAGTTATCCCTCACTGACTCTCGAAGATATTAAAGCTGCTATAGCATATGCTGCTGAGCTATCTCGTGAAAGACTGGTACCTTTGACAGTGTAAGTAAAAATGCAATTTAAGTAAGATAGATGAAAACTTGCCGATTGAGATTGCAGGATTGCTTATTAATGGTGGGTATGATGCAAAAACAGTAAATGAGCAACAATTGAAAGGAACAAAAGATCCAATTCTTATAAATTTGTGCAAACAAGAAAATCGTGTTCTGGTTACTTTGGATACAGATTTTTCTGACATTAGAGCATATCCACCTGAAGAATTTGCAGGAATTATTGTTTTAAGGGTTGGTAGCCAAGCAAAACGGCATGTTATGAAAGTTTTTCAACGAGCCATATCTCTTATTGGTATTGAGCCTTTAAAACAGTATTTGTGGATAGTGGAGGAAACTGTAATTCGTATTCGTGGTAAAGAAGATTGATACTAAAAAAGGTTAACGAAAAAATTATGCCCGCAACAGGCAGATAACAACATATTGGCGCTCAGGCCCTTCGGGCTTCTTTTCCGCCAGGAACGTTATCTGTCATTGCGGAGAAAGGAGATTTGAAAAATAAAGAAGGGAGTATTGATAGTTTTTTGTCTTATTATGTTTTTATTTGGTTGGTTTGCGAATGAGTTTCTTCAGACCGAAAAAGCAACCGCAGCAAAAACGGTTGAGTACAAGGCGGTCGAGGCACAAAAGGAGGTAGTAACAGGGCAAGGACTGGAAAAAATTTTAAATACTTACGCAAAGCAAGGATGGAAACTTAACCCGTGGGGTCCAGCGGGGAGATACGTAATCTTCGAGCGATAAGATTAATCATCCAAAGGCTACTCTTTAATTGACGCTAATTGTTATAATTTGATCACAGTTAACAAGAGAGGAGGACGGGATGGGAAAAATTCAGACACAATATTTAGTAGATGAAAGTGGTCAAAAAACTGCTGTTGTTATTCCAGTTGAAGAATATGAGGAACTTTTGGAAGATATTCATGATCTTGCTGTCATTGCTGAAAGAAAAGATGAGCCGACTATCAGCTTTGAAGATTTGAAGAAAAGGTTAAAGGCGGATGGACTTATTTAAAATTGATCCGAAAGGGTCATTTGAACATGATCTGAGAAAGATTGACAGGCAGTTTATTCCAAGGATTCTTGAGGCTATAGAAAGCCTTTCAGAAAATCCCTTTCCAGTTCAGTCAAGAAAAATGAAAGGCTCGGAATCGAGTTATCGATTACGGGTAGGAGATTATCGGGTAATTTATCAGGTCGATACCAAAAATAAAGTTGTAACTGTTTATCATGCACGACTTAGAAAGAATGTTTATAAAAGGTAAAATGGTGACCTGACTTCCGCTAACTCAGGCCAAAAGACCATCATCCAAATGCTATCGCACTTCTTTTAGCCTTGAACGTTATCTGCCATTTCAGGTGGGGGAAGAAGATTTTCCAGGGCATTAGAGCCCTTTAATAAAATAATCCATCAATTTATATCCTTCATCAAAATGAATTATATCCTTTCTTTCGAGAAGGGTTTCATCAAACGCGGCACCCTTATTCTTTATCTTGAGACTACTGTCAAATATGATAAATGGGACAGGGTCATCAGTATGGGTCCTGACTTCAACAGGTGTCGCGTGGTCAGGCATGAGAAGTATTCTATATTTTTCAAAAGATCCTATCCCTTTCAGAACAGTCCCTACAACAAGTGCATCAAAATCCTCAATCGCTCTTATTTTATCTTTGTAGTTTCCTGAATGACCTGCCTCATCAGGAGCCTCAACATGGATATAGACAAGGTCAACCTTCTTGAGAGCCTTGAGAGATGCTTCTGCTTTTCCCAGATAGTTCGTATCTGAATACCCTGTGATACCTGGTACTTTGAGTATTTCAAATCCAGCATATATGCCAAGACCTCTCGCAAGGTCAACAGCAGAGACAAGAGCTCCATCAAGCGAATATTTCTGTTTAAAGGTTGGCATGTTCGGCTTCTTCCCCTGTCCCCATAGCCAGATGCTGTTCGCAGGTTTCTTCCCTGTTTTCGACCGCTCTTTGTTCACAGGATGGTTTTTGAGGATGCGTGTTGAATTGAGCATCATCTTTCTCAACACATCTTCTCTATCCCCAACAGGCAGGTAGTCTGTTATTTCCTTGCCAATAATATCATGAGGTGGAATGCATTCAATATCCAGTGCACCACCAGACCAGACCATGAGATGTCTGTAACTCACTCCTGGATAGAAACTGATGAGCTCTGTACCGAGTTCTTTATTAATATTAGTAATGAGTTCTCTTGCCTCTTCTGTTGATATATGTCCGCTGCTGTAATCTTCCATAACAGCCTTTGTCTTCCCCGCACCAAATTTAAGGGTAACCAGGTTACATCTATATGCGACGTCATCTTCTCTAAGGGTGACCCCTATACTTGCTGCTTCAAGAGGAGCTCTACCTGAATAAAACTCCAGAGGGTTATAACCGAGGATGCTCAAATTTGCAACGTCTGAGCCAGAATGGAAGCCCTGCGGTATGGTCTTTACCCTGCCTATTACTCCGTTAAGGGCAAGTTTATCCATATTTGGTGTGAATGCCTTCTGAAGTGGCGTTTTCCCACCGAGTTCCTTTATTGGCCAGTCTGCCATACCATCACCAATGAGAACAACATATTTCATATAATTCCCTCTATTACCTTTTCAACAGCCTGTATCTCAGCCTTAACCTTAAGCGGCTCCTTTGACACTTTAAAAACAATATCAGGGTCCTTAAGACCACTCCCGGTAAGTGTACAGACAACACTGGCGCCGGTTTTAAAATAGTTCTTATTATACAATTTTATCACACCGGCAAGAGAGGCTGCAGATGCGGGCTCACAAAAGATTCCTTCTGTAGAGGCAATGAGGCTGTAAACATTAAGTATTTCACTGTCAGTTACAGAATCAATCCTGCCACCTGATTCGTCCCTCGCTTCAGTTGCTCCTTTCCAGCTTGCTGGGTTTCCAATCCTTATTGCTGTAGCAACGGTCTCTGGTTTGTCCACTGGTTTACCGAGTACAATGGGTGCAGCTCCTGCTGCCTGGAATCCGAGCATTATCGGTAAAGAGGTAATTTTTCCAGCCCCCTTATACTCCTTATATCCTTTCCAGTATGCAGTAATGTTACCTGCATTGCCGACTGGCAACGCATGATAGCGAGGCACAAAGCCGAGCTGGTCACTGACTTCAAAAGATGCAGATTTCTGACCTTCAAGCCTGAAAGGATTTATAGAATTCACCAGTGTGATAGGGTATTTCTGCACAATAGCCTTCACTATATTCAATGCCTGGTCAAAGTTTCCTTTTATTTGAATAACGTGTGCTCCATAAATAAGTGCCTGAGCAAGTTTTCCAAGTGCAATCTTCCCTTCGGGAATCAGAACGATTGCTTTGATGCCAGCCTTTGCAGCATAAGCTGATGCAGAAGCTGATGTATTTCCTGTTGATGCGCAGATGACAGCCTTTGAACCAGCCTCTATCGCTTTTGAAAGTGCAAGGGTCATCCCTCTGTCCTTAAAGGAACCTGTGGGATTTGCACCGTCAAATTTAAAATAGATTTCAAGGTTGATACCTAACTTTCTCTTCAGATTCTCTGCCTTTATCAGAGGTGTGTTTCCCTCCTTCAAAGTCACAATTGGTGTCGTGTCACTTACAGGAAGAAATTCTCGATATTCCTCAATGACTCCACGCCATGCCATTTTATCTTTTTACTATCCCCTTCCTTTGATGTGTAACGATAGGTCAAAATGAGTGCGAAGATTGGAAGAACACAAAAGTGCAGAAGTGGTAAAAAAACTTCTAAACTTCCAAGCCCCGGAACGTGCTATTCGTTACAGTGTTTATTCGACTATGTCTCCTTCCACAAGTTCTACATTGATTCCCTGATCCCTGAGAGACTGGATCCCTTTTTCAAGGTTCTCCTCTGTTCCCTCAAGTTCGAGAACCATCTCTCCAACTGTTTCTGTGACCCTTGCCCTCCTGATATTCGGCATCACATCATATTTCTTCGCCATGGTGAAGATAACAGGCTCCTTCACAAGATGCTGGGGGAAAGTTAACTTTACCCTCTTTTTCATTGGTCCCTCCATATTCTGTCATCCACCTGCAATTGCAGGTATAATTGAGACTTCATCGCCATCTTTAATTTCTGTCTCTTCAGCCTTAAGAAATCTTATATCTTCTTCGTTCACATAGATGTTGACAAATCTTCTTATTTTTCCTCCTTCGGAGATTCGCTCACCTATTCCAGGAAATCTCTTATCAAGGTCATTGATGAGGGATATGACTGTCCCTGGTTTACTCTCTACTTCTTCCTTTCCCTGAGTCAGCCTTTGAAGAGGCGTGGGAATTCTTACTTTCACTGCCATCTATGTACCTCCTCTACTATAAATGCAAAAATCAAAATGCAAAGTTCAAAAATTTAAATTTAAAAACACTTCCTACTGTCATTGCGAGCCGAAGGCGTGGCAATCTCGCCTTTTGGGATTGCTTCGTCGCCCCGATGTAATCGGGACTCCTCGCAATGACATTTTCTTTATTCCTTATGTCTTGTTGAGACATGCATTTTTCAATTTCATTTTTGAATTATTTTCAGTACTTCTTCAAAAGAAGCAAAATTAGGTTTTATGTAATATGGTGAAACAGTCTGGCCATTCAGTGCTTCTTGTGTTTTAAGTCCATTTCCGGTAATACAGATGACTACTGTCTCATCCCGCGTAATCTTGCCCATCTCTAAGAGTTTCTTTGTTACTGCAACAGTGACACCACCTGCTGTCTCGGAAAATATACCCTCTGTCCTTGCAAGGAGCTTTATTGCATCTATAATCTCCTGGTCTGAGACATCCTCACCATAACCGCCGCTCTCTTTCACAGCCTGAGTTGCATAAAACCCATCAGCAGGGTTTCCTATTGCAAGGGATTTGGCTATCGTATTTGGCTTCACAGGTCTGATGACATCCGTGTCCTGTTTGATTGCTGTGGATATGGGAGAACACCCTGTTGCCTGAGCAGCAAATACTTTTGTATTAAGCTCTTTTATTATTCCTATCTCTTTAAACTCCTTAAAGCTTTTCCATATCTTTGTTAAGAGCGAGCCACTCGCACAGGGCACCACGATACTGTCAGGTGCTTTCCAACCAAGCTGCTCAATAATCTCAAACCCGTGTGTCTTTGAACCTTCTGCATAAAATGGTCTTATATTTATATTGACAAAGGCCCAGCTGTATTTATTTGCGATCTCGCTGCAGAGCCTGTTTACCTCATCGTAATTACCATCTACAGCAATGAGGTTTGGCTCATACACGAGTGAGGCGATTATTTTGCTTGCCTCAAGCGTTGCCGGGATAAATATAAACCTTTTGAATCCTGCTTTTGCACCCTGTGCTGATACAGAATGGGCAAGGTTTCCTGTGGATGCACAGGCTACTGTATCAAAACCAAATTCCTTTGCTTTTGTGAGTGCAACGGCTACAACCCTGTCTTTAAATGAGAGCGTAGGGTGCGCAACCGTGTCATCTTTAATATAGAGTTCGTCAAGCCCAAGTTCTTTTGCGAGATTATCTGCCTTTAACAACGGAGTATATCCTGAGTTGAGACCTACCTGTGGTTCGCCATCTATGGGAAGAAGTTCTCTGTATCTCCACAGGTTTTTTTCTCTTTGCCCTATTTTATTTTTTGTGAGCACCTTCTTTATATTTTTATAGTCATAGATGACCTCGAGGGGGCCAAAACAGAATTCACACACATAGACAGGCTCAATGGGATATTCTCTTCCACATTCCCTGCATTTCAGGCCATTGACATAACTCATAATTTCTCTCTCACCAATTAAAAATTATTATATTATTTTACTTTAAAACAACTTTCATCTCAACTTCATTCACGCCATCCTCATTTATGGTAAATGCCCTTATCTCGGGTTCATTGATAAGGCTTACTATTACATATACCGGTTCGGTATAAAATGCGAGTTTTATATCTCTTGGTGACGGATATGCATCTGAATGTGGATGCGAGTGATAGAGTGCGACCATATCAAGACCTTCTTTTCTCATTTCCTTTATAACGGTAAACTGTTCCCTGGGCTCCATCATGTAACTGACACCTGAGTTCTCGATATTCGTCATCGTATAAACTTTTTTGACAACCCCATCTTTTCCTGCAAGTATCCCACATGCCTCGTGAGGATAAACCTTTCTGCAATGAGAGATAATTTCAGATACTAAGTGAGAGGGGACAACTAATTGTGCCTTAGACTGCACAGCATTTTTCGCTATAATCAGTAAGTTCTCTTATTGTCGGGTGATTACTGCATACAGGACAGTCAGGATTCTTTGGGACCTTTATTTTCCTAAAGGATGATTTTAGTGCATCATATATCAGAAGTTCTCCCTTAAGTATCTCTCCTATGCCAAGAATGAGCTTTAAGACTTCAGTTGCCTGAAGAACACCAATTACCCCAGGAATAACACCGAGGAGTCCGACTTCCTGAGAAGAAGGCATAACACCCGGAGGAGGAGGTTCTTCGAAAAGACACCTGTAGCATGGACCATCACCAGGTATAATAGCTGTCACATGCCCTTCAAATTTTAATATTGCGCCGGTTATAAGAGGCTTTTTGATGATCACACAGGCATCATTGACCAGAAACCTTGCAGGAAAGTTGTCAGTGCAGTCAACGATGATATCATAATCTTTTATCAAATTGAGGATATTGTTTTTTGTTAACTTCTGCTGGAGAGCAATCACATTCACATCAGGATTGAGAGATTCGAAAGTCTCCTTTGCTGAGATTACTTTTGGGTTTCCTATTGTCTTCACACTGTGTGCTATTTGACGCTGAAGATTACTCAATTCGACATTGTCATTGTCGATTATTGCGATCGTCCCGACACCTGCTGCAGTAAGGTAATAACCAACAGGAGAACCAAGGCCTCCAGCACCGACAATAAAGACCCTTGCCTTTGCAATCTTTGCCTGTCCCTCTTTCCCTACTTCAGGAAGGATAAGATGTCTTTTATATCGTTGAAGTTGCTCTTCAGTAAATTCCATGGGTCTTTTCCCTTTTTACTCTTCTTCTTTTCCCTCAACCCTTATAAATACTGTTTTATTCATAACAACAGGGAGCTGATCTATCTCTTTAATCGCCTGCCTTACATCTTTCTCCTTTGCTTTATGGGTAAGGACAACAAGAGGGACTGATTCTTCTGCCTTTCTGCCTTTCTGTATCACTGAAGCGATGCTTATATCATAATTGCCAAGTATTCCTGAAATTTTTGAGAGTACTCCTGGCCTGTCAAGCGCAGAAAACCTGAAATAATACATTGATATCACATCGTCCATCTTTTTTATTCTGATATCCTTTGTTGTTTTTGCCGGTACAGCTATCATCTTTGTCGCATTCTTGCTGATATCCTTTGCGATATTGACGATATCACTCACCACAGCACTCCCTGTTGGCATAGCTCCTGCACCTCTTCCATAATATAAGGTAGAACCTGTCGCATCTCCTTCAATGTATATGGCGTTGAAAGGGCCATCCACTTTAGCGATGAGATAATCCTTTGGAAGCATTGTCGGATGAACCCTGAGTTCTACCTCGCTGTCAGTCTCTTTTGCAATGGCGAGGAGTTTTACTTTATAACCAAGCTCAGAAGCAAAACTTATGTCCTGTGGAGAAATTCCTGAAATCCCTTCTATGTAAATATCTTTATAAGGAATCGGGATGCCATATGAAAGAGATGCGAGGATTGCGAGTTTATGGGCTGAATCTATACCCTCGATATCTAATGTAGGATCAGCTTCAGCATAACCAAGCTTTTGTGCCTCTTTGAGCGCATCTGAAAACTCAACATTCTCTTCTGTCATCTTTGTGAGTATATAATTTGACGTTCCATTGATTATCCCGTAAACAGCCTTTATCCTGTTTGCAACAAGGCCTTCTCTTATTATCTTTATAATAGGAATGCCACCTGCGACTGCTGCCTCAAACCCTATCTCAACTCCAGCCTTAAGCGCAGCATTAAATATCTCATTACCCTCAGTGGCAAGGAGTGCCTTGTTCGCGGTGACAACATGTTTCCCATTATTAATTGCTTTGAGTATGAAGTCTTTTGCAGGCCTGATACCTCCAATGAGTTCAACCACTATTGCAATGTCAGGATCATTCAGCACAGCGTCTACATCTGTAGTAAGAATCCCTTCAGGAATCTTTATGCCTCTGTCTCGTTCTATATCGAGGTCAGCAATCCTCTTCAGGTTTACTTCAAATCCAAGTCTGTCTTTAAGGACGTCTTTATTTTCGAGAAGGATTCTCACAGTACCTGTCCCAACAGTCCCGAAACCGATTATACCAACGTTTATCATCTGTTAAGCACCTTCTTTATACCTTTGGTAGCCTGTTTAATCCTGTGCTCATTTTCGACCAGGGCAAACCTTACATAGGTATCTCCGCCTTCGCCAAATCCGATACCAGGAGATACCGCAACTCCTCCTTCATTGATGAGGAGCTTGCAAAACTCGAGAGAGCCCATTTTTTTGAATGGCTCTGGTATCTCCGCCCAGACAAACATGGTTGCCTTCGGAGGTTCCACAATCCAGCCGGCCCTGTGAAGTCCTTTTATGAGGACATTACGTCTTGACTCATATGTCTTTCTTATGTCTTCAACACAATCCTGAGGACCTCGCAGCGCGATAATACTTGCGATCTGTATTGGCTGGAACATGCCATAGTCAAGATAACTCTTTATCTTTGCGAGTACACCAACAATTTCCTGATTCCCCACGCAGAAACCGACTCTCCACCCTGCCATTGAATAGCTCTTTGTCATTGAGAAGAACTCAACACCAACATCTTTTGCACCTGGAACCTGAAGAAAACTCGGTGCCCTATAATCATCAAAACACAAATCAGCATATGCAAGATCGTGTATCACAATGATATTGTTTTCTTTTGCAAAATCCACAACTTTCTTAAAAAAGCCGAGTCCCTCAACAACCTGTGTGGTCGGGTTATGAGGGAAATTTATGATCAACATCTTCGGCCTTGGCCACGACGACTTATATGCCTTCTCCATCTCCTTAAAGAAGTCAATGTCCCGACCTATTGGAACACTTCTCACCTCACCGCCTGATATTATGACGCCGTATGGATGTATGGGATATGCAGGGGTTGGTGTCATTACAACATCGCCAGGCCCTATGGTTGCAAGCGTAAGATGAGAGAGACCCTCTTTAGAACCTATTGTGACAACTGCTTCTAACTCAGGATCAAGGACAACATCATAGCGTCTTAAATACCATTCACAAATTGCATTCCTTAACTGGGTTATGCCTCTGGAGGCAGAATATCTGTGGTTTTTAGGATTGTGTGCAGCCTCACATAGTTTATCGACAATATGTTTCGGTGTTGCACCATCAGGATTTCCCATTCCAAGGTCAATAATATCTTCTCCGCGTTGTCTTGCTTCTATCTTAAGGGCATTAACAATACTGAATACATACGGTGGAAGCCTTTTTATCTTGTTAAATTCAAACATAGTTGCTTTACTCCATTGTAAATTGCAAACTTATAAACACATCATTCTTTAATTTTGCATTTTAATTTTTAATTTTTATATTATCATTTCCTCGGCATTCCTCGAACTTCTTACAAGAGGAGAAGATGATACATAGTTAAAGCCCATACTCAATGCCGTGAGACGAAGTCTTTCAAATATCTCAGGCCTTATATATTCAACAACAGGCAGATTTGATCTCGAAGGCCTCAGATATTGGCCTATTGTAACAAAATCACAACCTACATAGCGCAGATCTCTCAGGACGTTAATAACCTCATCAAGTGTTTCTCCGAGGCCTAACATAAGTCCTGACTTAGTAATTATTTCTGGTGCAATCCTTTTAGCATCCTTCAATAGAGTAAGTGAACAGGAGTAATCTGCCTGCGGCCTGACAAAGGGATAGAGTCTCGGGACAGTTTCAACATTGTGGTTATAGACATCTGGCCCTGAATGCAACAATGAAAATAGGGCATGTATATCCCCCTTAAAATCAGGCGTAAGCACCTCCACTCTTGCATCAGGCAAATGCGTTCTTAGAGCAGAGACAGTTCTCGCAAAATGTTCTGCGCCACCATCAGGAAGGTCGTCCCTTGTCACAGAAGTAATGACGACATACCTTAATTTCATATCCTTTGCAGCCAGTGCAACCCGTTCAGGCTCTTCAGTGTCAAGAGGCTCTGGCATTGAATGCTCAACTGCACAGAAACCACAGTTTCTTGTGCACTTTGAACCGAGTATCATAAACGTAGCAGTAGGCTTGGAAAAGCATTTACCCATATTCGGGCATCGTGCCTCTTCACATACAGTGGAAAGGCCGTAGTTTCTGAGTATACGTTTTGTATCATGAATGCCTGCAAAACTTTTAGTCTTTATCCATTCAGGAAGTCTCAATGCAAACTCCGTTTTCATTTTTAATTAATATTTATTATAAATGCTCCTGCACGCTATTAAACATTATAAGAAATCTAAAACCTTTGTCAAATGGTACAGAGAAACGAGGAGAGGTAATGATATTTCTAACATTTTAATATACTTCCTTTCCTATGAGAACTGATGGTAAAATTAGCGAAAGTGAAAGGGTTAAAAGACAAAAGATTTATCGGGTTACTATCAGCCGTACCATTTGAGGGTAGTGTTATCCTGAAAAATCTTAAAAAGGTTAGTGATAAGGTATCCGGCGACGTAACCTTCTATAATGGGAAAATACATAATAAATCTGTTATCTATCTTACCTCCGGGATCGGAAAAACAAATGCTTCCCATGCAACAACAATCTTAATAGAAAAGTTCTCTCCCGGAGTAATTATTCATTTTGGGGTTGGCGGTGCATATCCTTCATCGGGCTTAAAAACAGGAGATATCGCAGTTGCAGAAAAGGAGATTTACGGAGATGAAGGAGTCTGTCTCAAGGATGGTTTTCACACATCTGAAGTCATTGGAATACCATTTTTAGTAAAATCGAAAAAGAAGTATTTTAACGAATTCCCGCTTGATAAAAAGCTTCTGGAGAAAGCCCTTGACTCTTTCAATCTTGTCACCCATCACGTGTCACCCATTACTAAAATAAAATCAGGACCATTTGTTACTGTCTCTGCAAGTACAGGTACGTTTAAAAGGGCGAGAGAACTCGAAAAAAGATATAATGCTCTATGTGAAAACATGGAAGGTGCAGCAGTAGCTCATGTATGTACTTTATATGGAATTCCAATGGTGGAGATAAGAGGGATAAGCAATATTGTAGAGGACAGGGATACAAGCAAATGGGATTTAAGACTGGCAGCGGAAAAATGTCAGAAGGTAGTAATGGAGTTAATA
>Ga0315296_10001671_pt1 | contig 19302 bp, 23 predicted proteins | sample YL17G14_18_MG_FD_203921 | JGI IMG/M metagenome (GOLD analysis project Ga0315296, IMG submission 203921) | Sediment microbial communities from Yellowstone Lake, YNP, Wyoming, USA - YL17G14_18 | ecosystem: Environmental > Aquatic > Freshwater > Lake > Sediment | place: USA: Wyoming | collected...
GCTAGGGTGGAGGGGTAATCGGGTTTAGGTCTTGTTGAAGCTGGGTCTGCAGGTCTTTCATTTGGCTACGCAGGCGTTCTTCCTGTTTGGCCAAAACGGTGGTTCGTGTGTTGAGCAGGTCTTTTCGTTCAGTCAATTCGGCAATCATTTTTGTTCTTTCTGTCTTGACTAGTATCGTGCCCATGGCCTTGTAGATTATGGCTTCGTCTGTCATTTTTTGAAGTTCTGCCAGGGCTTGTTCTGTTTCTGATGATTCAAGGTCCACTTGTTGTTTCTGGGCAAGTATCGATTGGGTGGTCTGCTGGAGTCTTTGGAGTTTGATGAGTCGTTCTTGAACTTGAGGAGGGAGACCCGATAATTCGTCACTCACTTGTCTAACCTTCCAATTGCACAGCAATAAGGCACGCTGTTAATTAACATTTTTGATTTCCAACTGCCGAATAATTAAGACCGTAATCCTTCAAGAAATTCATGGGAAAAGTGGGCAAAAATACATTAAGCGGGAACAACAAATATGTAAATAAGTAAAGAGGATTTTCGGCATGAGTAACCAATGCAGCGGAGACCTTAAACCTGGCAGGAAAGAACGGTTTGCCAAACTGCCCACTGAAATGCAAATTAAGATAGGTGAATTTGAGTTATCCCTGCATGGCGTCAGGGAGAGCACTAAGGCTAACTATCTTGGGCGGATAGAATGGTTCGCTGGCTTCTTGGTTGAGCAAGGAATACTACGGTTTGAGAGTGCTTGCAAGAGAGACATTGACATCTTTCTTTCAGGGTATAAGAACCCGAATACAAAGAACCTATTCATTCAGGTACTTCGAAGCTTCTACAGGGATTTGAAGCCTGAAGCAGTAGCTCACCTGAAAATCTATCAAGTTGAGTTGGAGCAGATTACACCTTCTGAACTTCTGACTGTTGATGAGGTCGTCAGGATAGCTGAAGAGTGTGGCAAAAGAAGAGAGATGAATAAGTACCTTATCCTGACTCTTTTCGAGTCCTGTGCAAGGATAAGTGAGGTCCTGAACCTTAGGGTTGGAGACTGTGTTTTTGGTAGCGTCAGTAATAAGGAAGGGAAAAGAGGACTAATCGCTACCTTACATTTCAAACGGTCGAAAGGAAAGAACAAGCAACCCGTAACCTTGGTGATGTTTGCTGCCGACCTCAAAAGATGGGTAGACAATCATCCATTCAAAGGCAATGAACAGGCATTTCTCTTCCCGTCCCCTATCCATGAAGGTGAACCAGTCTCTCTTGAGAATATTGAAACTGTAACTTGGGATGCAGGAGAAAGGTTAGGTCTGAAGAAAAGGTGCAATCCTCATTGGTTCAGGCATAGCGGTCTCTCATTCTTCGCCAACTCGTTAGGGCATTCAGAAACACTGCTGATGGTTAGGGCAGGTTGGGCTTCATCTCAGATGGCGAAGAGGTATGTACACTCAGGGAGTGAGATTGAAAGGAATGCCTACCTGGCAAAGATGGGCTATCAGGTTGAAGGGAAGGAGAAAGAAGAAAAGATTCTTCCGAAGACGTGTCTGCACTGTCAGGCACTTAATCCATACACCAATGATGTTTGTGACCTGTGTGCTATGCCTCTCAACCTTCAAAAATACGAGGCAGAAATTGAGAAGAGAAGGAATATTGAACAGCTTTACAGGAACCTACAGGATATTAGTAACAAGAAGCTTAGTGAGGAGCAAGAAAGGTTTCTCAGCAAACGGACAGACACAATCTTAGGTCTCTTGGAACTAGGGCGAGACGACCTTGCCCGTGAGTATATCTCAATGCTTCTTGAACATTGGACGAAAACTTTCTTAACGAGTTAATATACTGTACAAGGGGTTAAGCCGTTGGGAAAGAAGAAGAACAGGTTCCTAGAGGAAGGAAATCAGAGTCTTGAAAAGTTTGCCATCAAGAGACCTGAAGTCAAGTTGATTAAGAAGAAACCTGAAAACTAGTTAGTTTCAAAAGTGAGTCACTAGACTTTAGTTTCACCCGATTTTTCATGGGCTTCCCATCTTAAAGTATTATATTGGAGATGGGCTGTCGTCGTCTAGGCTTCTGAGCATCGCTACAGGTCTGCCCTTCTGAGTTAGAAACAGACAGTCGATTCCCAAATAAGAACCAAAGCCTTCCAAAGCTATCTTTACGGTTTTAGTCTTCATTTCTTTCTTCTTCTACACTAATAAGGCGAGAATGTGACTAATATGTACTGATAGAAGAATCCTCTAACCTCAAATTAGTGCGCACTGAATACCGTCGTAATTGATAGTCGAATCGGGGCAGTATTATTGTAAGGCGTTCGTTATTTTCTGAAGGTCATCAGTACACTCGACAGTAACCTTCCCTGTTTCAGGGTCTCTTTCAGTCAGCAAGCATCTAAACTCCTCCTTCTCCTTGTCCGCATCTGCAGCATAGACTCCACGATTCAGAGATTCCCATACGTCAAGACTATGTGTCGAAAGAAAAATCTGCAAGTTATTCTCTCTTGCAATTTCAACCAGATGTCTAATTAGCTTGCTAATAGAACCCGAGTGTTGATGACTCTCAATTTCCTCTATGAATAATACGCTATTCTTTATGGACATTGCAGTTCCGAGTATTCCTACACAACACCTAAATCCATCTCCGAAGTCGCTGAAATATTTCAACTGCCCAGCTTCCCGTATGGCTAGTCTCTTTTCGTCGGGGTTTTCGATTTGAGGCATGAATTCCCACTCTCTTCCTTTGCCATAAATGGCATTTAGAATTTCGCCGAATTTTCTCTCCGTTCCCCCTATCTTGAATCTTGCCAAGATTTTCTCTATATCGGATGTCTTCGACTTGATAGTACAGTCAATATATGAAGCACCAGATACGTAGGCGAGCAGAACATACTTAGTTTCTTCTTTTACGCTGAGAGAATTAATTGCTCTCGTATATCCAGAAACAATGGAAAAGTCTCTTCCAACATATGTTATGCTTGCAAGTCCATTCCAAGATTTCACATGCCCCTGTTTTGGGAAACGTTGCCCTGCTCGGACCACCGAGGGGATTTCCACCCTCTGAAAAAAAGTAGAGAGAATCGTGCCCTGTTGAGTCGTTTCGACTCTCCATTGTAGTTCGACCGAACCAAAAGAGGCAATTATAACAATTGGGTTCTCTGTCTTGTATCTGAACCAAAGTTCGCTTCCACCACAAAACACATTAGTTCTACGAGACATGATTGCGGATAGCTTTGGAGGGTCATGTAGCTCCTGAAGCATGTAGAAAGCGACTTCCATGATTGTGGATTTTCCTGAATCATTCTTCCCAATAAGAAGATTAATCCTCGACAAGTCCTTTTCATCAAGGTCACAAGAAGCGATTCCCTTGAAGTTCTGAATACTTAATTTGGTAAGCACCAATATCACCTAGTCAGTCCCTCTTACTTCCGCTTCCCACTTGTAGACAATGCACCAAAGAAAAATCCTAAGCCCAAAAGTCCTAGAATAACAAGACCAGCCACCTTTGCGGCGTTTGCCGCGTCTTCAGCTTGCTTAAATCCAGAGGCTATCTGTTGCACTCTTGCAGACATTTTGTTCAAAGTTTCTTGGTCAAACGGGTCATAAGTGGCATAAACAGTTATGTAATTAATCATTAATGGTACTTCGACTCCTTTCTCTACGAAAACGTAAATTGGCTTTTTCTTTGCATACGCCGCAGAAATCTCCCAATTGACTACATCTCTTGTGTTTTTGTTATTTGCAACGTTTGGAGTCAAAAACGCAAACATTGCCGCTGAAGAATCTATCGCTGAATCAAGTTTTTGTGGCAAAGGATAGGGGGTCGGGTCTTCTAATCTTGCTAGATAAGGTTCTACGGGTATCAGTCTTAGGTTACGGTCGATTGTATCAATCAGCCAATCGTCCTTACTACTATGTGCGATGAAAATACGGACCACTTCAGTTTTCACCCTAGAATATAATCGTTCGACTTCAATTATTAGTTTTTCTGTTGTACACTTTCGACATCTAACTCAGTTGCTAGCTCTTGTACAAATTCTCCACTACCTTCTGCTTCCATCCCTTGTAATGTTCCTCATCTTTCAGTATCCTTGTTCCTAGCTCATGTTTCCGTCTGATGATGTCAAGTTGTTTTTATTCAGTATCTCTAACCTAAGGCTTCTGATAATCAGGTTACCTTACTCCTGGTTGAACGTTAAGCAGAAAACAAACCTACTTCCCGACTTTCCTATCTCCACACGACTTTGAACCATACGGGTAGGAGTGTAAACCTCGTAATTTTTTTGCCTATGCTTTGACGAATCGTCCGTCTTGTTCCTTGGTACAAACCTCGCCCTGAGGCTGCTAAACTCCCAAGTTTTCAAGATGGCTCGTCATCCCAACATAACGGTCAGGTAGAGGGGGCCTGGTTAGCACCTCACCCCATAGCCTCTTAGTCATGTTGTTCATCTATTCGTTACTAGGATGTGGACCCATCATGACATCTGAATATTCTTCGGTGACTCTGATTGTTGTGTGTTGACACTCACAATCACACACACCTCGGTAGATACAACTTCGCTTTGCCTGTGAAGAATTCAGTTTACCAGTGCAAAATACTATTCTGTTGTCTTTTGTGAAGACTAAGAACCAAATATATTCTTCATTCTTTCCCATTTTTCATTTCATCCTCCTTAATCTTTGAAGTGTGGAGCTTGAGGTTTTGATGGATTTTCAATGTCCATGCACGCCGCCTTCTAAAACCTTGACAAGATTTGGCATCAAGTAAATTCTTCAAAAAACAACCTAACTTTTATTCGAAAACCTTTTTGGGAAAGTACCCAGTTTTCTCAAACTGTCATTCCTTGAACCTTCAATTAGATTTTTGTTTGTTCATTAGCAATCTTACGGTTAAAGCCAAACTTTCCTGAGGTCTCCTTCCCAGGAAAACAAGTATCTTCCTAACAACCTCAGCTAATCCCCCTTCCGATAATTGACCTTGACCCGATAAGTATAAACTGGATGCTCATTTCCGTTATGCCCATTGTTGTTATCTGCTTTTTCAAGCATTGTTGCATAGTACTTGAACCGATTACCTCGATGACCCTCCCCAAGTCGTTCCAAACGTACTAATCCGCTTTTCTTCAAGATAGGAAGGATAAGCTCGTAGTCACCGTCAAGATTCTCTATCAATTCCCGCAGTTCGAAGTCGAAGAGAGGGCCTTTCTGGAGTTGTCTAACTACTACCATCTGGACACCAATAGCATTTGCCTTTTCAATCAGTTCCCTAATCACATCTCGTTTTGTTCCTTTCCTCCCTTCCATCCAAAGACCTTCTTAACAAAGCTGAAAGTAGTTTGTCTAATCTTCATAACATCAATGAAACCATTCTTTATCAGTATCAGCATAATAGTGTAACTACCATTGATTGACAATAGTAAGTTTATTTCTGTTTCCCATGAAAGATTGCTGTTGAAAGTTACTAACATTGCCAAGAGACTAATCAGCATTGAAAGAAAACTGATCAGTATAATGAGAGAAGCCGAAATACCAACATTCTTGTCAAGGGACTTATCTTGTGACATTAAACTACCTCCTTTGGTTCCTGATTCTTTTCACCTAGCTGATTCCTACAACTTCTTTTTGTTTTCTTATAACAAGGTTCTTCAATTATTCACCCACCTTAACCCACTGAACTATCTTCTGTTCTCGAACCAACCTATCAAAAGTCAGTTCCTTTTGGGAAAACACTGTAAGGTGGGGAAGACCATCAACTATGTTTGTAAGCATCTTGAATCCTTTTTCTTGCAGTAGTTTTGCCGTATCCAGTAAAGCATTCGAGTTTACTGTAAGGTCATATCTATTCATAAAACTTGGACTCTCAACGATGTTTGGTTTCAGGATCAGAACACCAGTCACTAATTCAACTAGTTGGGTTTGACACTTAGGGCAAAGAAGCCTTTCCGTTGGGGGAGATGTTATGTAGCTTGTTTCTTTCCACGGGAACTCAAAAAGGAAGTTACACTTCTGATTTGGACACCTATGAAGGGTTTTGGGAGAATTTAAGTCATCTTTAGCTTCCAAAGGTTTCTTTTCAATCTTCTTGTCTCCTCTTAACCCTCTTAAGAAAGAAACTATTTTTGTTCTGAAGAACAAACCTACTACAATACCTCCAATCCCAAGGAAAAGGGTGATATCAATCAAAATTTCTTCTCCTGCCATTCTTTCACCTCATTTTTATTGGCACTACAACATCAAGAATTTTGTCAGGAAAAAAGTTGTTAGGAGATTAGTGTGAAGTGAGCTTTAATACCCTAGCTTACACAGTTTTGTTTCTGGTAATCCTCATAAATTCTTTCAGCTGATTCTGAGATAGCAGTTACGTTACAGATTAGTCTGTCCCATATCTTCTTCAGCTTTTTATCAGATAAATCAAACGCTTTAGCATAGGATTCAATAGTAGTTTTGTTATACTTACAGCTCACCACTAGACATCTTTCCCTCTCTTCACACTTCCCATTAGTAAAGAATAGATCATTAACAACCAGAAGTCTTTTGCTTTCTGGGGAGGCAATCGTAAAGGCTCTATTACTATATCCACAGATTCCATAAGCATTGTCTAGGTCTTCTGGATATATTATCCAGTAGATAGGATATATTCCTCGAAATGGAGGTTTAATATTGAAGTTTCCTATTACTTTCACAGAAGTGCTCATTTTTCTACTTCACTCCTCTTAATTTCTTTCAATAAGTGAATAAGTGAAATAAGTGAATCTGACAAACTGTACCCTTACTACAACTTCCTCAAGATTTTTGTCAAGATTGAAGGAATTAGATTTAAGGCAAATAAAACAAGGATTGGGTATCAAAGAATGAAGTTTGTCTGTTGATGTCTGAACCCAAATCTGAACCTTACTACCACCCACTACCACCCCCAGTGTCTGAGATTCACTTATTTCCATTATTCACTTATTGGTATCTTCTTGAGTGATTCCATATACATCAACCATCTTTTCAAGGACATCCTTTTTGAAAATTCTCATTGTTTGATTTTTTCCTTCAAATTTAGCCACTCTTGTTTCAGCTTTGAAAATGTTAGTAATTATTCCTCCAATTTTACGGGTACTAAGCTCTCCATAGTCTCCACTTTTAATTTTTCCTTCTTCAATCCTGCCGTTAACCACTTGGCTTAGAGTGCCAAAGATATCAGCAAAAGGCATTGTTTCGCTTCTTCTAACTTGATTAACCTTTATTATTGCTATCAGTAACTTTGCTTCTAACGTTCCCCGCATAGATTCCTCTTTCTCAGTCTTGTCTTTCTTACTAATCCGAAGGACTGCTTGGTATGCCTTATCGTTTTGAAGAAATTTGGCAGTCTTTAGTAACGGAAAGAATATCTCATCATCCCTACATGTCGGGCGTTCCAATGTAAATTGCTCGTAGTATGTGTAAAGTTTCCAAAGCAGCAACCTTCCTCTTATCTCCTGAAATCTTCTATTGTCAGTTCCATCAACAGTAAACCCTCCAAACTTGGGTTTTCCTTTTACCATTGGAGGCAAAATGCTCCTATCTATTAGTTGGTCATTGTCTACCAGAAGTTTGGAGGCAAACACCTTAAGTGAGAAAGAAAAGAACCAATCCTGTATTCTCTTTCCATTACTGTCAAATCTAGTCTTAGGAACCTTACCTGACCGTCTATATCCAGTAAGATATATTCCTCTCTTGTCTGAGTCGTTATCAATACTCTCTTTCACTTCATCATCTAGTATGATTCCGCAGGGACAACCGTAGGTGCCTTCCGCTAGATAAGTAAGAATATTTGCCCCACTAATTGCCGTTGCCATCATTGGTCTATAACCCAACTCTTCAAATATCTCTAACAATCTACTTTTTCCACTACCTTTCTCACCAGAGGCATACAAATATGGAGTTGTTGTGCTCTTATGCTGTTGATAACTGAAGAAAATAGCTATGGTAATTAGATGTTTGTAGTCATCTTCAATATCAAGGAAGTCTTCAACTACTGAATATACATCGTTATAGAGCTTAACAATGTCTTGATTAGAGAGGCTTTTTGGAAGAGTATAAGGTCGATATGGTTCCTGTTTCTTTGAAATATACAGTATATCACCATCAATAACATTCTTCGCAAAGTGTACATTCCCTGAATTACAGATTAAAAATCCATCTTCAACACTTTCAACTACCTTGCTTCCAAAATCCTTCATTACTATCTCCTTGGTGTGTTCTTCTATCTTCTCCTGTTCATTAGCCATCTTAATGATTTTTTCTTCAGTCAATATTCCTTTTCCAGGAAGGATTAGTTTTGGGGGTTCTCCCTTATTTTCAGAAGCCATCTATTGCACCTCCGTAACCTTCACGTCTGTTTGCTCTTTTGGAGGTGCTAGGATAATTTCTACAAAGATGTGGTGATAGATATCGTTTGCATTCTTTAATAGGGCACTAAGTTTGATGGATTCTGGTGGATAAGTTTTCTCTAAACATTCTCCTACAAACTTATAGATTAGGTCTGGTTTTGAAGTAACCTTTAATGTTATCTTCTCTTTCGTGGTGGGTTCTTCTGACATTTCTGTTCCCCTCTAGCCCTTTCGGGCACTTCTTATTGCCAGTCGTTCAGTCACCCTTTTCAGGGGTCGGCCCCCACCACGAGGAGGAAACTGGCGACCCAGATTTCTGGATCAGGGGCTAAAAATCAGGAAACTTCTCTAAGATGACTCCTTTGCTTTTTCACAGACAGCTCTTGCAGCGTCCAGCTTTGCCTTGTCCTCTACTTGTTTTTTCTTGTAGAATAAATACTCTTCTACTGTCATGGACACAGGGATATTAAGAAAGACGTGACCGTAGTATTCCCCATGAATTAGAACATTATAGACATCACAAGCCACTATTACTTCTTCTCCAAGTCTTTCTTTAAGCCCCTTTTCAATGATGTCCTTGACCATCAAAACTAAACTCCTATCTTTTGAACTGAATTCTCCTCGAGCATTTGTCGCTGACCTTATTGACATCCTTTTCATCTCACTCAATCATATAGAGATTTTCCGAATTTTCCACCTGAATACCAAGTATAGGTGCTAGATTCTCCTGTTCTATAAATTCCTTTGCTTTGACTACAACATCCTTAAGTGTACCATCAACAACCAAGTCAGCATTCTTCTTTTTCTTTGATGATGCTTCAACTAGTCCTGGGAAACCATGACTCTTCTCAGTTGTGATGTGCCATTCTGCATGTTGGTCTGGGTTCGGTAGAGGTTTCAATTTTCTTTCTTTCACACATATCATCTCCCTTCAAGTTAATTCAATCAACCATTGATGGATTTCACCCAAACTTGTGCTCCAATTCTGACATAATACTTCTTCTGACAATGGGAACAACGAACCAATCCTTCGTCGTTTTTCAGTTCAACACTAAATTCCTTTCGACAGGCAGGATTCGTACATCTGATTTGGATAAAGACTTTTCCAAGTGGTTGTATCACTTCATCAGTCATGTTTTATCTCCTCACACAATTTTTCTGCCTTATACCGTCTAGAACCACAACGGTACAAGGCCCTGAGGGCTCTTCCCTCAGTTTGGCATCAATCTTTTATATGTGCTAACGGATATTATCAAAAGTCATATATTCTGATAAGACAGCAAGTTTCTGGTAAAACGCTAAGAGGAGTTGATTATGAAGAAGAACCTAGTAATTTGCATAAATCTTGTTTTGATTGTGCTTCTATTTCTCAGTCATATTTCCATGATAATGCAGCTTGCAGGGTACATTCCCTTTGAGGATAGGAAATTCCTTAGGTTTGAATACCCTAATATTGTGATAGAATGGACATGGCCCCCTCCTTTGTCAGGCATGGCAGGAGGAGTTAGATTAGTTGATATTTCATTGATTATATTTATCATTGCCATAGCTGTGAATACAGGTGCATTGTTTCTTAAAGACAAGCAGCTTGCAGGCAAAAACTAGTTAACTACTTTTTCTGAAAGGATTCTTGCTTTTCTTCTTCTTTCTCTCTCTCATCACAAAGTTAGGTATAATGAATAGAGCTGATATACCTATCAGCAACAATATTGCATATTTTCCTTTGTCAAGTAAATCCTCAATCGGAATCGGGTTTGGTGATATTAAGATAGGATTTAGTGTTGGAAATGAAGGTGAAGGTGGACCGCCCCCTGCTCCAGGAATTCCACCACCGACTGGATATACAAGTTGTAGTCCTACAGACTCATTTGCTGTTAGATTTAATACTGATGAGGTTGGACCTCCTGCACTAACAATATTTGCAGTTACTTGATATGTTTGATTGGCTAGCTGTGTCCATACATACCTTGCATGAGTTAGGTTGTATGCAGCAGTAATCTGTGGTGTTAGGTAGTAGGCTGTCAAATTTTCTGAATCATTCCTTACTAAAGTCAATGTTGCTCCAGTTATCGGGACATTGGGTGTTGGTGAACTTGAAGTTGTTTGTAGGTAAACAGTTAGTGAGTAAACCCAACAGTCAATATTCGCCGTTCGGTTTGAGGCTTGACTGTAGTCAATTAAGTTTAACGTTATATTCTGACTAACCCATTGACCTTGATATTGAATTTGATAGTAGCTTGTTCCGTTCATTATCTTGAATGTTTGAGTGCCTGTTGATGTTGTCATGTTTATTTGGGTGTTGTTAGGGAAGTTCCAAACAACAGTTACTGGAGTTAGGTTAAGTGTTGTCCCACCATTATCATTTTCATTTATGGTTATGTTCCAGACATTACAAGCTGTTTCAATTGTTTTGGTTGAAGTCATATTGATTGTCCATGTTCCGTTGACCCAACTATTCTGCCACTTAACTTTAACCGTGATGTTGTCGTACTTGACAATCTGTGATTTTATGGCTAAACCGTTAGAATCCACAGCTATTTGTGTTCCATTGAAATCCACTATAGCATCTGTAAGAGGCACAGAGTCTAAATCGACAGTTCTGACGGTTAAAGCCACATAGGTGCTCCAGTAAACTGTAACAGTGTTGCTAGTGAAAGATGTCAGCCCATAAGTGTTTTCGGTTATGTTTTCCACAAAATAAATACAGATTGTGTCAGTATAACCGCCATCAGTGAAGTTACCAGTATCAAAATGCGTGCTGTTTTTGAGAGTGTTTACTGTCCATGAAGTGATTGGTTGGTCATCATAATCATAGATTGCCGTCAAAGTGAAATTCACATAAGCGTTTGGAGCTGGACTGGTGGTATTAGCTGAAATGGTTACTACAGCTCTATCAACAACAACATAAACCGTCTTATTCTGTACTGTGTTTCGGTCGGTAACTGCATAAACAATGTAACTGTAATTGGCAACGCTTGTTTCTGCGTTGAAGTCTATCTGGAAGTATCCAGTCGAATTTACTGTGGTTGTTGAACCCTCAACTGTTCCACTCAACTCAACCTTGGCTGTTATGTTTGCTGTGTCTTCGGGAGTCGTAGAAGTGCCTTCATAGTAAAGTTGCCCAATAAAGGTTAGGCTTTGTGAAGGATTAACCCTATTATCATTAACGGTTGCTGAATTAACGATTAAGTCGTCTTCAAAAGTGAATAGTCCTGTTTGACTTCCGCTTCCAACTGCTCCTTGACTGTCATAAACCTTAGTGTCTGTCACAACAACGTTAACAGAGCCTTCTGGAAAAGTCCAGTTCAGTTTTGTCTTCCATGAAAACTTGTAGGCTGTGGAATTGACTGATGTTCTTACTGAGCCTGCAGCATCTAAAGTGCAGTAGCCGTTAGTGTCTGATTGTTCGCTGAAAGTGTTTGATGAGTTTACCCATTTCAATATGATGCTGTTGCTGATTTCTATGGTTGTGTAATCAAAGTCCGTTACACCATCTTCATCGTTTATTGTGGCATTCAAGAAGAAATATTTGTTGGCATAAACTATGGTGGGTGCTTGAAACTCACCGATAGTTGGAATTTTGTTTTCCGTTACAGAAATGAAATACAAATAGTTGCTTGCTACATAAGCAACTCCTAGATGTCCACTACTCTGTTCATAAAACCCATGCAAATCACACAGTGAGGTGACAACAGAATTAACTGTCGTTTCACTTCCCCATGTGTTAGTTAAGTTTATGTATTTCTCGTAGTAGATGCCATCTCCAACAACATAGCTTCCTGCATGAGTGTGAGTGTAGAAAAACCACATGTCGTTGGTTGTCTTGTTTATCGTTACAGAACCAACCATGCCTTGAGTAGAAACCCACTTTGTATAGCTCCAAGAATCGGAACCATAATTGTATGTGTAGACATGAGTTCCGTTATTCGTTACGTCAGTTAGCTCATCGTAGTAGAATACAACATCAAAGTTGCTTTTAACAACTACGCTGAACCGATTCTGACTTTTTGTAGCACCCGTTGTAAGGGCTGGACGAATCGTCTTATTCCCTTCCCAACCTGTGCCATTGTATAGTCTGCCCAATGCTGACTCGTATGGATGACTGTCTTCCCAGCACACATACATTTTTCCACTTGCAAGAGGAACTATAACTCCAGCACTCATGTAATATGTGGTGGTTGCTGCGGTAAAAAGTTGTGTCTCGCTTCCCCATGATGAACCGTCTTTTGCTGAGGATTTTCGTACAAAATAACCGTTTGATGACACTACAGTATAACCAACCCATGGATAACCATTGCTGTCAACAGTGACTGTTGGCTTTTTCCTCTCGCCCACTAAAGTACATACGGTCTGCCGAGTTCCCAGAGAAATGCTTCCTACACCTAACGTTGCTGTTTGATAAGAAATAGTATACCGTTGACCTCCTGGAGCAGAACTGTTGTAATCTACAAACACCAAATGGACAAAAGTGTCATTTTCCAGCCACACGCTTGTGTAGTCGTAGTAAACATATTCGTCAGCAACATCACCCGCGATTACAGTCAAGTTGTTCCACGTTATGTCATCACTGCTTCCTTTATATTCGAAATTGTAAGTTTGTTCACTCACATAGAACTGTCTGTAGTAGCCATTAGCCCAGAAGTTTCTCCTCTGAAACGATGAGCTTTCGCTGCCGTAATAAACATAGGCAACTTGACTTGGGCTCGCTTCGCTAAAGGGGGTAAAACTGAAGAAAGGAACAACAAGGAGTAAAACCACCAAAGGTAGCATTGCTATCTTCAATACTTTTTGAGAATATTTCAACTTCTATCTCCTCCCACCTTAAAACGTCCACCACTATTTGCCCTGATAATTTTCATCCTGAAGTTAGGATCTTTACTATATCTATCCTTCAAGTATTTTTTGTTGTATTTCTTCTTCTTTTCTGCTAACGCCTGTAAAAAAAAATGCGGGTTCATTTCTCGAATTATTCCTCAATGATTTTCTTGCCCTTTCTAACGTTTTTTCTCTCTCCTCTTCAATCAAGTGATATTTGACTGTTGCAGGATCTAATCCCAACTTTTTTGCAATTTCAGTAAACGATAATCTATTATTAGCAAGATTCAACATCCTTTTTTTGATGTTAGGAGTGACTCTCCTGTAACGAAAATGATTGTTCCCTAAAACATCAGAACCAATCGACATGATATTCAACTTCCAAAATATTTGCTCCATTGTAGGAGCCGCCTGTAGGAGTATCAGCAAAAACTTCTGAAGCCTAAAACTGAAAAACAGTCAGTAAACTAACTAACAAAATAGATAGAAAAAGAATGGAGATTTTTCATCTTCACACCTCTTCAACCTTCTTCTTTTTTGGATGCCCTCTTAGGTGTTCATTAACATGGACATCTTTCTCAGAATTCTTCTCTTCTAGTCGGTTAAGCACGTCGTCTAGTTCAGTTCTTTCTCCTGGTTTCTGCTCATGTGGACGGTCGCCAGGTATTGCTTCTGAGGGTGTTTTCTCGGGTTCATGTTTTTTCTTAGCAAGCTCTTCTTTCATCTTTGCCTTTAGTTCAGCTCTCTTCTTTTCAGACATTCCTGTACTCATGGGTAGTCCTTTGCCCAAGGCATCCGACCCTATTCTTTCAGATTTTGGCATTCATTTCATCTCCTAAACTGTTACTTCCATAGCCTGTTTCGCTTTGTAATCAATCAGTTTTTCAACTTCGCTAAGACTCTCAATATCCTCAGGAAGATAGCAAAGGTACATTCTTGATGGAAGATTTACCTTTTTACAAGCTATTTTTCCTTCTTGAACCAATTCTTCCGCTATGTCTTTGACTGTGGAATAATCACGCCCTGTTTTTTCTGCTAACTGGGCGAAATTCATGAAGGTTTTTGAAACCTTTAAGGCAGAAACAATATCTTCTTTCGTCTTTTCCCTTTTCTTTAACCAGAAGATTTGTAGTTTAGTCTGTGCCAAACTTATCACCCAAAATTTTACTATACAATATCATATGCCGTCTTCCACTATAACTTTCTTTGGGTGTTTTTTATGGGAACTTCTTCATGGGAGCTTTATATATCCACCCTACCATTAAGAATTGTTAAATCCAGATAGTTGAATATGACTTCCTACAATGTTTTGATTTCTTCGACTGAAACCATAACAACTTACTTGTGAAAAGTTAGTTTTAGCCTACAGGAACTTTTTATAAAATTTAGTTGTTGATATATATTTCATAGGTCGGCTTTTTCTCCTTCCAAACCCAGACCCAAGTTTCTACAATTAGACACCACTGCTTTAGTGCCCAAAACATATCTTTCGAGGTTTGACAACACCCTTTCTCGCGCTAAGATTGCAGGAACTGATGTCTATAACACCTTTTTCCTAGTAAAGTTGGATGAACCTTTTTGATTCTTCTCCGCTCCCATAAAACTCATCTCCTAAGTTTCTTAGCTCAGCAAGCTGATTTTTAAGCAGAATCAATAGCTGATTTTGTTTGCTTCTACTAGTTTTAAGATGAAGAAGGGTATAATAGTGTCAATATGAATTTCTTGGGAAGAATACTATTCAGGAATCTAAAGACACATCGTTCAAGGATGATTTAGACCACTTTTAACGGGCATTAAATGAAGATTCAGGTTACAATCGATGAAATCGACTGAAAACCTGCTTGCCCAGGCAGGAAAGCAGTTAGGCTTCAAAAACAATAGATAAATTCTAAGAAACAAATTGAAGGCTACAAGAATCACGACTAGTTCTTGGGTTAACATGGTTGATTCTGCTGATGAGCATTCAATATATGGTTCTTCAATTTTCTGTCAGGCTCAGCCTCTACCGCTCCTTCAGCTATTCCTGAAATACAATTCGATACGTATATACCTATTAATTTCCTAGCTTTTCATAAAGGCACAAGCAACGAGAAGAAGAAACTAAGCTTGAGGGATGAATTAACGATAGGGCAGAAAGAAATAGAATTTGCTTACTTAGTGGTATCCCAGAAACTCGATTCTGAAGTTTTCACACACGCTAACTGACCTGAAAGTATAGATGTTTATGAAGCCTCTTAATTCAACCATATTGAAAAACACCTAAAAAGTTAATGAAACCAAAATTCAATCCTTTTTACATTGCTTTCCTTCTCACTCAGAATCAAAACTGTCTACATTCAAGCTCCTATGAAAGCATTGGAAAGATAGGCCCTTTCTTCCTGTAAACTGAATAGCTGGGTGAAATCTGGTTTGAGTGACAATGTTAGAATTGATAATCAGTCAACGGTTCTTCAGCGCGAGCACTACAATGTGTTAGATACTGCCTGACGGACTGTGTGAACTGTGATTCCACAACCCTTTTATGGTAGTGTGATCACAGTCTTCACAGGAAAAGACTATGACTAAGAACATAACTCTATCATTGTCCGACGATTTGGCAACTCAAATGGAAGCAATGCCAGAGGTAAATTGGTCATCAGTTGCAAGGACATGCATAATACAGTATGTTGAGGTAAGAAAGAACCCTGATATATCATCGTTGCTGGAAAAACTGCAAAAACAGAAAGGGGAAGAGTACGTGAATGGAAGAAAAGAAGCTGACAGTATTGCAGGCAATTTGGGTTACGCCGAACTCAATTTGCTGATGAAGAAATATCGCAAAAAAATTGATGATGTGAACGAACAGGAGATGACAGGTGGACCGCCCCCATGGGAAACGCTTCCTTCACCAGAAGATATCATTACAGACCTCTTGACCGAGAAGAAGCTCCTCGCAAACGAAGCTTCGGACGCGTTTCTAAGGGGCCTCAGAGATAGGATAGAAGAAATAGAAAGGGCTTTGTCAAAATGAATGTACTGACAACAGGAGAAGCGTGTTGAAGGATGTGTACGAATGAAAAAGCTTCTAGGCTTTCCACATAGGAGATAGAAACTCTTCATACATCATAAACGAGATGAGTTCAGTGTTCGGGAAGAAAATCGATATCAAATCTCCAGTACGAGTAAAAGACCTGGAAGGTAGAGTTGGCGCTTCACTTCAAGCCTTGGTCGATGCCCATGGTTCAAAAACAGAACTATACGACACCGATAGAATGAACATAATAGACATCAAAAAGGGTGAATGCGTGGCACTCGTAGATGAGCGAGGAAGGTTCTTCGAACTTCGCAGAAAGGAAAACGGACGCTACGACCTAACCAGATTGGAAGATAACCTATGAGCATCTATCACGCTGATTTATTCAAAAGAGACGCAAGTGACCAAAAATTAGCCATCATAATTAGCGTGCGTTATGCTTGTCAGAATTAATCGGCAATTCATCCGACATTTTAACATTTTCTCACGGCTTCAAACACCCTGTACAATGCAGTTAATGCGCCTTTACGACTTGTAGAACGTTCACTATTGAGTTTATCCATCTTAGGTAAGCGTTCAATGTGGCTCGCAATGCAACGGTGTCTGCGGCTTCGACTATCAGGACTATGAAGTTTCCTTCTTTCTGCAATTCTGTGTGTGAACGTGTGGTTGTTGGGTTTTCCACTTCGGGCTGCAAGGACTTCAGTATTGTTTCTAGTTCTTTTTTTGAGGAGAATTTGAGACGCACTGTCGCCTTGGCTTTCATCAATAATGCTCCAGACTAAAAAGGAGAGATTTGAGAAAATAGGGTTTTTGTATTAGTCTGTTTCTTCTTCTTCGGTTTCTTCTTCTGCCGCTTCTTCTTCCTCGACTTCTTCTGCTTCTACGTCAGTTTGGGTTACTGCTTCTTTTGTGGTTTCAGCCGTGGCTTGTTCCACTTCTTCAACGGGTATTCCTTTGGCTGAGCGTTTTGCTAATGCTCCGAGTTTTGTTGTTGGACCGTAGGCTCCGCCCGTGTAGGTGTAGCCACATTTTCTGCAGCTCCAGACGCCTACGCTTTTTCTTTTGACTCTTGTGAAGCCGCAGCTTGGGCATCTGTGGAGTCGTTTCATGCTTGCCATTACTTTGACGTAGCGTTTTCTTACTGTGGCGCCGTAGCGTGGACCCAGTCCTCGTGAGGGTCCGACTTTTTTCATTTTGGGCATGGTGTTTGTCTCACCAATTGAGTTTCTTGCGTAGTTCTTTAGCTTTTTCCTTGGCGATTCGGGCTGCTTCGAAGACTTGTTCAGGTTCGAAGTATCCGCTTCCGCCTTTTTGTATGGCGCAGATGTTTTCGTCTTCGTCTATGGCGAAGCTTATTCGTGCCTCCATGACTTGTTCTTCTTCGAGCCATGGGTCTACGACGAGTTTGTTGCCTATTTTTGCGCACGTAACAGTTATGGGGTGTTTCCTTAATGGTAGCTGTTCGTAGCCTGATTTGATTTTGACTTCGCCCTCTTCGACTTCGTACTTGGACATTTTCGTGTTGGTCAGTGCGGCTACTGCTGCGAGTGCCGAGGCGTCTATGAGGTTGCCGTCGTGGTTGAGCACGTAAACGTCCACGAACACGACGAAGACTTTCTTGCCGGGTTCGATGCAGAGTTTTGATGTGTCGATCATGTGGGATTCTCTTATGCCTCGGTCGACGATTCTTGCTAGTTCGATGCTGTTTTCGTCGGGTGGTCCGGGTTCGAAGTTTGGTGATGCGAAGGGCACGAGTTCCGCGTTTACGGTCATGACTCCTTCGTTTGGCGTGTCTGGGAAGGGTTCGCCCATCTGGATTTTTGCGCCGACAACGACTTCTGTCTTGCCTAGCAGCACGCGTGCTGAGCCTTCAGCGCGTTCGATCAGGCCCAGTTCCAGTTTCAGTTCGCGGTAGTCCATGGGGCCTCTGCCGTCTAAACGGTTTCCTTTCTCGATTAGTTGTTCGATTTGTTTTTGTCTTATTTTGGTTATTACTGATGGCATTATTCTTCAGCCTCCTCTTTGCCTTCTTCTTCCTTGGCTTCTTCTTCTTCTCCTTCTCCTTTTGCGGTTACGTACTTGGTTTTGAGGGCTTCTTTCTGCATGATGTAAACCGTCTTGCAGCCTTCCATGGCCATTTTGACGGCAGTTTCAAATTCTTCTGTGCTGAGTATTCCGTCCATCTGCAGGAGTGTTATGGCGTTGAGGTTGGGCATCAAAGCGACGGGTACGTCGGCTGAGCCTACTTTGTCTTCTGTGTCCATCAGGTCCAAGACGATTTTGTCTTCGATTTTGCCCGCGGCGCATGCCACGACTAGGTCGCGCATGGGTATTCCCGAGTCTGCCAGGGCCAGTGCGGCTGCGGTTATGCTTGCGCATCTTGTGCCGCCGTCGGCTTGGAGTACTTCTATGAACACGTCTATCATTGTGCGTGGGTAGTATTCCATGAATATTGCGGGTTCGAGTGATTCTCTGATGACTTTTGACAGTTCTATTTCTCTTCGTGAGGGTGCTGGTGATTTGCGTTCTTGGACGCTGAAGCTGGCCATGTGGTAGCGGCATTTGAGCACGGTGCGGTCTTGGAGTGCCAGGTGTTTCGGGTGTACCTCTCGTGGGCCGTACACGGCGGCCATTATCTTGTTCTTGCCCCATTCTATGTACGCTGAACCGTTGGCGTTGGAGATTGCGCCTACTTCCATTTTTACGGGTCTTAACTCGTCGATTTTTCTTCCGTCGAGTCTCAAGCCCTTTTTATCGAGTAATTTTTCTGGTTTGTCGTTCACTCTGTTTTTCCTCCTTTCATTTCTTTTTCTTCTTTTAACATCTGGGTTATGCGATCTGTCAGGCCGGTTGTGTGAGATTCTGCCTCGATTTTGAGGATGGCCCTCATCGCAAGTTGTTCGTCTTCAAGAGTTTTTCCCGTGATGAGTACGATGCCGTTGACGCCGAGGATTATGTTGCAGCCCGTTTCCTGTTTTATCATGCTTATCATCGAGCCTTTTCTGCCGATGACTCGAGGGATTTTTGTGGGGGTTACTTTGAGGATTTGGCCCCGCGTGATTTTTCCGAGTCCCGGCTCCGCAACGGTTAGCTGCGGGTCGTGTGTTCTGTCGTAAGAGACTACTTTTGC
>Ga0315296_10001672_pt1 | contig 19295 bp, 22 predicted proteins | sample YL17G14_18_MG_FD_203921 | JGI IMG/M metagenome (GOLD analysis project Ga0315296, IMG submission 203921) | Sediment microbial communities from Yellowstone Lake, YNP, Wyoming, USA - YL17G14_18 | ecosystem: Environmental > Aquatic > Freshwater > Lake > Sediment | place: USA: Wyoming | collected...
AATGGTAGAAGCAATGGCTTGTGGAACTCCAGTGGTAGCCTACAACAGAGGTTCTGCTTCAGAAATTATAAAAGATGGAAAAAATGGTTTCTTAGCCAATGATATTAATGAAATGACACAGAAAATCAAAAAAATCGATACGATACATAGAGAGGACTGCAGAAAATGGGTCGAAGAAAAATTCACTCTAGAGAAAATGATTGAAAATTATGAAAAAACCTTCTATGAAATCCTCTTAAGAAGTAAGAAAATTAATCTCTAATTCAATTGAAAAAAAGGGGTAATTGATTAAAATTTAATTTATGAAAATTGCAATTTTATCAGATACTCATGACAATTTAGCCAATTTGAAAAAATGTCTTGATTTTTTAAAAAAAGAAGAAATAAAAATAATTCTCCATTGTGGCGATGTTTGTGGAGTGGAAACAATGAAAGAAATTAAAAAAAATTTCAAAGAAAAAATTTATTTGACTTTCGGAAACGCTGATTTCCAAGAACTAAAAGAAAAAATAAAAAAAGGATGGTTTAAAAGTATTGAATTTTCTGAAAATTTCAAAGAAATAGTAATTGATGATTTAAAAATTGGCCTCTGCCACAGCTTGGAATTAGGAGAAAAACTTTGCCAAAGCAAAAGATATGATTTTTTCTTTTTTGGTAATACTCATAAGCCTTCTTTGAAAAAAATCGGAGGTTGCTATTTAGCCAATCCTGGAAATTTGGCTAATTTGTATTTTCAACCTACTTTTGCCATTTTAGACACAAAATCCAAAAAGCTTAACTTGGTTTTAATCAATAAATTAGCAGTTAATCAGAAAGGAAATTGAAAAGAGCTCCGGAAGCCCAGGCCTGAGGATAACAAGGAGTTTCTTCCGTTTCCAAAATAATCTTTCCATTCACGACTCCGTAAAATTCTGGCAAATAACCAATTTGATTATAAGCTGCTAAAATTGCAGTTTTTATTTTTTGGTATTCTTTTTGATAACCTAATTTTTTGAAACCTTGAGCAATTATCCAGTTATCATGGGGCCAAACAGATCCTAAATGATAATCCAAAGGATTAAAATCTGATTCTAAAGCCGAATGAGTCCGAATACCAAAAGAAGTCCATAAATCTTTTTCAAAAAGACGCCTAACTACCAAATCAACTTTTTCTTCATTGACAATTCCGGTAAAGAGCAAATGGCCCGGATTTGAAGTAATGGCTTTACTTTGTTCTTTTTTGCCATCCAAGGCCAGAGCAAAATATTGTTTCTCTTCCATCCAAAATTTCTTATTAAATTCTTCTTTTAAATTCTCTGCTCTCTTTCTGAGTTTATTTACTAAGTCCAAATCTTTCTTCATTTCGGCAAGATTAGAAATTTCTTTTAGAGCCAAATATTGGTATCCTTGAACTTCAACAATAGCTACCGGCGGCTCTATTCTCAAATAATCTTCAAAACTATCTTTCCAGCCCTGATGAAAAAGCCCTTTGGGATTTTTTCTTTCGTATTCCAAAAACAGATCTTTGTCTTTATCTCCATATTCTTCCATAAAATTTAGAGCCATCAAAATATTCTTCCAACGACTGTCTAAAAATTTTTTATCTTTTGTTTTCTTAAAATAAAAAGAAAAAATAATCAAAAATAAAGGGGTGGAATCAACCGAACCATAGTAAGGAAAAGGAAATCCGGCCTCGGGGTGCCGGCTTTTTTTAAAATCAGTTTCATGGATTATTTTCCCCGGCTCCTCTTCCCTCTCGTTATTAATCACTTCGCCTTGAGTTTGAGAAAGAATTTCTAAAATTGCTTTACAAATACCGGGAGCTTTATCTAACAATTACCAGGCAGAAATTAAAGAATCTCGGCCAAAAAGTCGATTAAATTTCGGCGAACCGGCTTTTAAAAATCCTCTCTTGTCTTTCAGTTGCTTAATTTCCCGCCAAGTCGCCCAGAGAATTATTTTTTTTCTCAACCCTTTCAAAAACATTTTATTTTTCTTTTTATTCTTTTATGTTACAAAAACTACCTAGAATATTTTTTGCCTTTTCAAAATTTTTTTCCTCAACTAAAAGATAATTAGTCTGATAAGTTGAAATGTTAAAGATGCTGATATTGGCTTCGGCCAATGGTTTTGACAAAGAAACAATAATACCGACGGAAGTCAAATCTAAATCGCCTTCAAGCTTAAAAGCATGCCAATTCAATTCTGCCATTACTCCGGCCGGAATTTTCTCTTGAGGACAAACAATGGAAAGCTCGTCGTTTGTTCTCGTAATAGAACAAAAACTGAGGTCTTGTGCCCATTCGGGAATGGGAATATTTTTAGATAAATGACAAATGCCCAATTTCTCAGGCAAGATAGAAAGCGTAAGTTTTTTATTTTCCATATATAAATGTTTATTTTTATTAAATAACGAATTTTGACGGCGGAGAGGGTGGGATTCGAACCCACGGTACCCGTAAAGGTACACAGTCTTTCCAGGACTGCCAATTAAACCACTCTTGCACCTCTCCTTTTTCATCGAGTTTCCGCTTCGCGTGGCGAAGAAATATAAATTTCTTCTTGACCTTCGCTCGGCTTTGCCTCGCTCGGTAAACGAAGGTAGAAAAGAGATTTATCTCTTTAAGTTAAATTTTCATTCCTCGCAGAGCTTTAACTCTTTCTTCAATCGGCGGGTGTATCATAAATAACAGGTGAAGCCAGGCTGTTTTTTCTTTTCCCCGGAAAGGACTGGCAATATAAAGATGGGAGGTTGCATCATTTGCCATTTCAAGAGAATTGGGGTCAATAGAAATTCTTTCCAAAGCCCTTGCCAACCCTTCGGGGTATCTCGTTAAAAGAGCGCCAGAACTATCAGCCAGATATTCTCTTTTTCTGGAAATTGCCAATTTCATTAACTGGGCAAAAATTGGCGCCAAAATCGCTAAAGCCAAAGCCACCAATATCATAATCCACCTTAATTGTTCTCCCTCACGACTCCTTCTTCCTGCTCCACCCCAAAAAGCTATTCTAAAGAAAAAATCAGTCATTATGACCACCATACCAACTAAAACAACAATAATTGTCTGCAAAAGTATATCTTTATTTCCAATGTGCGATAACTCGTGAGCAATTACGCCTTCCAGCTCTACTCTTTCCAATTTTTCCAAAAGACCACCGGTTACGGCAATCACCGCATGTTTTGCGTCTCTACCTGTGGCAAAAGCATTTGGTTGGGCTGAATCAATAATATAAATTTTTGGAAGAGGAAGACCGGCCGTAATACAGAGATTTTCAACCAGACGGTATAATTCGGGATTATCCTGTTTCTCAATTGGTCTGGCCCGGTTAAGTTTCAAAACAATTTTATCAGAATACCAATAGGCAAAAAAATTCAACAAAACGCTTAAAATTACGGCAAAATACAAAATTACCGGACTTTCCAAAAAATAAGAAATAATCCAGCCAATAACAAAGATAAAAATCAAAAAGAAAAACAGATAAAACCAGGTTTTTCTGATATTTGATTCGGCTTGAGTATAAAGATTCATTAGAAACCGAGCTTTCACGCAGTGAAAGCGAAGGTAAAGAAGAAGGCGAAGCCTTCTTCGCCGACCGAGTTTAGAATTTCACTTGAGGAAGTTCTCTGGCAGAGGGTTCCTTAATTTCAAAGAAATCCATTTTAGCAAATCTGAAAACATTAGCCACAATGTTTGCCGGAAAGATTTCTACCTTGATATTCAAATCCCTGACATTGGTATTATAAAACCTTCTGGCTGCCTGAATTTTGTCTTCGGTATCGCGAAGCTCTCTTTGCAATTCAAGAAAATTAGTTGATGCCTTCAAATCCGGATAATTTTCAACTACGGCAAAAAGTGATTTTAGGGTTGAAGAAAGCATATTTTCTGCCTCCGAATGCTCTTTCATTGTTTGAGCTCCCATTGCCCGAGTTCTGGCTTCCGTTACTTTCTCAAAAACTCCTCTCTCGTGAGCCGCATATCCTTTAACCGTCTCAACTAAATTAGGAATCAAGTTATATCTTCTTTTTAACTGGACATCGATATCCGACCAGGCCTCTTTTGCTCTATTTCTTAGGGTAATTAAACGATTATAGTTAAATATTACCCAAAGAATTATTAATCCTATAATTATTAAAATAATTCTAGTAGTGCCCATAAAATTAAAAACCGAAATTATTAATAATTCGACCTCCCGAGCGATAGCGAAGGGGGAAGAAGAAGATTTATCTTCTTCGCCCTATTTTCTATTATAACAAAGAACTCCTCCGTCCGCAACTCGGAAGAGCCCGTTTGAGTCTATGGTATTAATTTTTTAGGTAAGATTTTACCTTATCAACAATTTCTTGAGGAGTGTAGTTTGTTTTTATCAAATAATCTTTTATTCCTAATTCCACTGCTTCCTTTTTTGTTTTTGGGTCGTCATAATTGGAAAAAGCTATGACCGGAATAGAAGAAAGTTCTTTTTCTTTTTTCAGCCATTGCATAAAGCCAATGCCGTTTGTTCTTGGCAGTAAGATATCAAGCAAAATTAGGTCTGGCTTCTCTTTGCGGGTTGCTTCTACTCCTTGTTCAGCTGTTTCAGCCAGAACCGCATCAAAACCTGCCTGAATAAATTTATCCCGATACATTTCGCCTAACATTTTTTCATCTTCTATTATCAAAATTTTCTTCATATTTTTAAATAAAATGTTTTTATTTGTTTATAATTGTTCTGGTTTTAGATTTAATCAATTTTAGGCTTAAATGAATTGGCAATTGTACAATAAATGTGCTTCCTTTCCCCTTACCAAGGGATTCGGCCCAAATTTTTCCTCCGTGCATTTCAACAAATTGCCTGGCAACATATAAGCCGATTCCTGCCCCTTCAGTGTAAAGTTGGGTACCAGCAGTTGCTCTGGAAAATATTTGGAAAAGGCTTTGAATCTCTTTTTCGTCCATTCCCTCACCCGTGTCGGAAATTTTAATTTGTTCTTCTAAATTAAGTTTTTCTAACTTAATGGTAATTCCTCCTTCTTTTGTATATTTTATAGCATTATCCATAATATTTAAAATCACCTGTCTAATTTTGTCTTGGTCAAACATAATTTTGGGCAATGGTTTTGAGGGCTTTACAATTTTAATGTCTAACCCTTTCTTTTCAACATTAATTCTTAACTCTTCGATAATTCCCGAAACTAACTCTTCTAAAGAAGTAAGTTCTGGGTTGAACTCGATTTTTCCTGCCTCCAATCGCGATAAATTTAGAAGGTCATTAACCAATCTTATCAATCTTTCATTGGAAGCGTAAATATTATCCAAAGGTTTTTCCATCTTAGTTGGCGGCTTGCCGTAACTTTTTTCCAGCATCATCGAAATGTAGCCCTTAATTGCGGTCAAGGGCGTCCTCAACTGATGCGAGGCAATGGAAATGAATTCCGACTTCGCCTGGGATAGCTTTTCTACCTCTTGTCTTAACTCAACTTCCCTAATAACAGATTTCACCAGAAAATACCCAAAAAGACAAAAAAGAAGGAAAATTCCAGTATTTAAAATTTTCATTACCAGAGAAGGAGCAACTATTGCCTGAATAAACAAAATTAAGGCCACTATCGCCGTAAACAACGCCGTCGCAATGACTTTAATATTGAAGAGGTGGTGTTTAATGATGGCATAAGAAGTAAAAACAATAAAAAGTAGGGTGCTATAAATACCTATTCTAGAAACTAAAGGAGGCGAGGGAATTTTCAAAATATTAGGGATAATTATATTGGTAGTTAAAACGATAAATGTTGTCAAAGCCAAACCTATCAGAACATACTGGGTTTGTATCCTTTTAATTCCTCGAAAATGTCTATATTTGGTAAATAAATTTGTAACCCCTGTTATTATATATGCAAATACAAGAAGAATATACATTGGATAGAAGGGGCCCGGTACAAAATATCTCCATTCAGGATAAAACTCAACATGATGTATGATTAGGTTTGTGAAGGAAAATAAAGAAAAAAAACCAGCTGGTAAGAAGAACCAAAAATCATTAATTCTGGTGAATAAATTTCTGACTAAAAAATCTCTACAAAAGAGAAAAAAGAAATATGCGAGCAAAATTGCAGAGGCAAAATCCATCTTTACCAGTACACTCACCGCCCCTCTATTAATAGGCTCTTCTTCTATAAAACTAACTGCTGTCCAAACTATCAACCAAAAAATCATGACAGCAAACAAGACATTACTCTTGCTCCTTCTATTGTTGAAATAGACTATTAACCCAACACAAAAATGTAAAGTCAAAATAAGGATTAGAAAGATGAAATCAAGCTCCATAAAGTGCTATATGCATGTATTAAATTAATACTCCTTATTCTATTTTATAAGAAACAGTTTTTTTAGCAACAAATAAAAGCAGGGCTAATTTTACTTTAAGCCCTGCTATCCTACTTTAAAGAGTCGGCTACACAAATGAGCTAAGGTTGGGAATCGTCTAGTTAGAGGATAAAATGGGTTCTCCCATACTAGCAATACTCCGTAATTACAACTTTCTGGATCATTGAAGTAATTGGGCAAAAGTTTTATCATTCTTAGACCTATCTTTTGATAGAGATAAAGTTCTGGATCTAAAGTACGACCGGTTTCGCTAATAGCGTGGATATACTCCTCAGCGCTCATTGTGTTCTTGTATTTGTGATATCGGGGTAGTCTCCCTCCTAAAATACCTCTCTTTAGATTGTATTTTATAGCTAACTTACCTACCAATTCCAAAAGGAGCCTTGAAACATTTCGACTGGCATGACGAGAAACACTAAGGTTAACACCGTATAATGTATCTCCGTTAGGGTTATGTGTATCTTTAATCCGCCCATTATCAGTAGCTTCATACCAATTAAGAGAAAAATCCTCTAGCTCGTAATTATAATTGACTATCTGTGTTACCACCACACCTACTATCTTCCCTTTTTCTTCGGCAACAAAAATACCGTCCGGAAATGTCTTTATACAAGATTCAAACATTTCTCGATCAGCTCTCTGGCCTGGCAACCAAGCTTCTTCTTCAAGATATAATAACTGATCTATATCATTCTCTCTAGCTATTCTAAGCGTTATTATATGTTTTACTCGAACACAAACTCGCCAGATCATCAAGATAGTGGTTGTAAGGTCAGCTATAAGAAGAGCATACATTCCAGCAGAAACTATCAGAGGAACTTTGTTTACGTATACAACAACTATGGTCACACTTGGTTGAGCTATGCCGATAACAGCGTTAGTCCAAAACCAGGACCAAGCAGCTTTAGCCTTCGGCTGGGTTTCCTGGATTATCAATCCCACTTCCCATGGCATGATTAATGTTTGAATCACAAAAATTCTCAATATCTTCAGCCAAGCCAAAGGGTTCAGGTAGATCCAAATATTTCTGGACTCTACAACCTTGACGATCTTCTCTCTATACCTTTTTCTTATCGATTTAAATATGCCGGTATGTTTCAGAGTAACTACTAATGTAATCAACCAGGCAAGATCAAAGGTCAGATAAACAGAAACCGGAATTACCACATTGTAATCTCTTAATATTTCTCTAAGTTCTCCTCCGTAGTAAGAGATAACTAAGAAAAATATTACTAGTACTATCTCGATCCACCATCCTTTACAGAACCTCAAAAGTTTATTCATCTATTATCCCTCCTTTATATTAGATGAGTTTACAGTTTTTCTTTTGTTAAAGCAGCTAAACCATTTTAATTTAACAATTTTTTAGAAAAAAGCCAATAGAATTCTCTTAGCTATCATGATTGGATTAGACATTAAAATTTTCATGAAAACCATCCTTCGCTTTGATAAACTGCTGCAACAATAGCGCAAACAGGTTTATTTTTATATTTAATCCCGCTAACGACATAACGAATTCTCCCATATTCATAATGCGGCCTTAATTTTCTCATATCAGTCAAAGAACTTTTAATAAGTCGGATTACAGCTTCTTTGTTCTCAGCCCTATGTTCAGCAAAAAGACCTCGACCTGCTTTATCTTGAACCCAGCCTAACCCAGCCCAAGCTTCTTTTCCAATGGTGGCTTGGTCACAACGAGCCATTACCACATAAAGTTTGTTGCCATATTCCTGCCCATTTGATTTTAATTTTACAGCTTTTACTATTGAGCCCTTTGGAATTATGGAAGAAAGGTAAATCAGGTTATAGTTTGCAATACCAGCTTTCATCAAGGCAGCATCAAAGGCCGAGATATGGGTGCTTCCTTTGCCGACTCCTTTTGTCACATAAATTTTTAGATTTTTTTGTTTGTTTTCTGACATATATCTCATTATACTCCTTAATACTTAAGTTAATGACTTTACTATCTTTATTATTTCACCTCTAAAACTTTTGTCAAGAGTTTCTGACAAAAGTTATCCACAAGCCCATTTTTCTTCAATTTTTAAGCCAAAACCTCAATTTTTCTTTGTAAACTAAATCCCGACAAAAATTAAAACTCGCCTCATTGAAAAAGCCATGGCTGAATTAACGAGGTGATGAAAAAGAAAAGAATTTGTTTTATAAACAACAGCAAACAAAAAGCCCGCGGCTTCGCCGGCGGGGCAAAAAATAAAAATGTTTTAATGCCTTATTTTAAATGTCGTTTTAGCCATTTTACGGTCTGCCAAATTAACTTTCCCTGCGATTTAAAATCATCAAATTTGTGATTTGCTTTTAGCAAAACGGCCAAAACAATGTTTTTATATTGTTTTTTTAATACCTGGGATAATTCTAAAGGAACATCTTTATCTTCTTTGCCGTGGATGATTAAAATCGGCAATTTTAATTGAGAAAGAATAGAAGAATAATCCTTATTCCTGTTTTCCAAATAATAATCCCTGCCAATCTCTTTTTCTCCTTTGTATATTACACCTTTGGAAATTATTTCCTTTCTGTCTTCTGGATTATACCAATTTTTAAATAATTCTTTTTGATTAAATGCTTGGTTCCAGAAAACCAAGCTTTTAGCTGGTATTTTATATTGCTTTAAAAACAAACTCGTTACCACACTCCCCAAGCTTGCTCCCACAAAAGCTAATCTTGTTAAATCTAAATCAACCTCATTCTGAACAGTTTTGAAGGCTGAATTTAAATCGGCTATTTCATTTTTGACTGTTATTTCACTTGCTTTTCCTTCTGAATCCCCACATCCCTCAAAATCAAACCGAAAAGTGCAAATTCCTTCTTTCTGAAGGGTTCGAGCCAATTTAATTAATTTTTTGTCTGTTTTGCTGTTTTGAAAACCATGGCAGATTATTACCAAAGCCGGCTTTTCTTTTTCTGGCAAATGCAAAATTCCCACCAATTTTTTCCCCCTTTCGTTCTTAAAAGTAATCGGGATTTCTTTTCTCGGTCTTTCGTTTCTTTTCTCAATTTCCTCAATAACTTTTTTCACTAGTTTTTTAGGGTCTTTATCTTTTACGATAACCGTTTTAATTTCTTTACCAGTTCCAGTTCTTAAATCCTTCTCCATTTTTAAAATCTTTTCTGTAATACTTCTCATTCCTTCCAATATCCCAATTACCTTGTCTTCATGATAAGCAATTGAGAATTCGTTTAATGTTCCTATGCCGCCGCCAACAAAAATTACCCCATCGCAATTTACAATTGACAAAACATTCCTGCTGATTTTTCCTTGACCGGTAAAAATTAACTCTGTATTTTTAGCAGGATAAGGATAAGAAATAGGCGGTTCTAAATGTTCTTTTAGATTTTTGGCAGGAGAATAGCCAAAAACCAAACCTCCTTCACTTGAAACAGCTTTGGCAGCAATATCTGCTACTCCCATACAAGCCCCGGTTACTAAAATACAATTTTGCTCAACAATCTCTTTGCCGACAGCTTCTGCTGCCTTTACTAGTTTTTCTGGCAACGCCCTACTTCTGCCAGCTTTTCCCATTACTCCGATTTTATACCTCATAAAATTAACCACTCTTAATTTATTATACTTAATTTTCACAAAAACAACAAAATCTATTCCCCAGGCCCATTTTTCTTCAATTTTTAATCTAAAATTTCAATTTTTCTTTGTAAAATCATTTCTGACAATATTTAAAATTTCTAAAGAAAAATTAAATGGTCAAGGTGTTACCCTGACCATTTTTTATTCAAGCAATTAAAAATCTTAATTTTCTAAAAAAGATCTACCCTGAGTTTTTCTTTGATTACTTCTTTAACCCTTCGGATGTCCTGCTTCATCATGGTAAATTCTTGGTCTAATTTTTCCAGTATTGCCAAAAATTTATCGATTCGATTAAAAAGTTTGTTAATAGTATCTTTGGTTTCTTTAATATCAGGTTTAATCTCTTTCATGTCAACTTCAAGATTAACTACCTTGACTTCGACATTTCCAAGCCTTTCTTTTATTTCTTTTCTTTCCTCAGTCGCTTTTTCAAATTTTTCATCTAAATGTTTTATTAATTCTTCATTATTCATATTTTTTAGGAAAATAACTCTTAATAAATTTAATTAATTTTTTAGAACAATTTTCACAAAGGTCAAAAGAAATCCAATTTTTTGGATCTCCTCCCCGAATATTTCCTGATGTCCATCCACCTTCTGAAAATGATTTTCCTTTCCCTAACCTTTTAACCTTTTTACATTTATCACATTTGATTATTTCCATATTTCCCTAATTATATTTTAACCTTCCTAAACTCTTTGTCAAATTTCGCTAACCCAGAAGAGTTTTTTACCTGCCCCGTAGGAAGCTTGCTTTCCTTCGGGGATTTTAAGCCATTTAAAAATGGCTTTGGTTAAAACTTTTGGCAAAACTTTTTCTTTTGAGAGTTCTTTTTTGGTTTTTAAGAAAAATTCAAGATAGTCTTCCTTACTCTTAAATGTTAATTTATCTATTTTCACATCAAAAACCAAATTAATTTCATGATGCTTTTTACCGTCTTCGGTGAATAAATGCTCTGAACCGCCAATAAAATTAGATTTTTTAATTTTCAAACCCAATTCCTCTTTTAGTTCCCTAACCAAGGCTTTCTTGACGTTTTCACCAAATTCTATATGTCCGCCGGGAAAGAAATAGTATTTCTTCCCTATTTTCTTACAAACCAAAATTTTACCTTCATCTTGAATAATCGCCCTTACTAATACTTCAATTTCTTTCTTCATGTATATTTCGTATTTTACCTTAACTTTGCTTTTTCTTCAATCTTTGATATGATAAATAGGTGAAGAGGACTTCATCCTCTTCTTCACCTTCGCTTCCATAAATGGAAGCTCGGTATATGTTTGCACCGTTAATAGAATTAGAGTTAAGGAAGTTGGGTTTAACTGAAAAAGAGGTCAAAGTATATTTGGCCGGTTTGGAATTGGGGCCGAGTTCGGCTCAGAATATAGCCAAAATTGCAGAATTAGCCAGGCCTACTGCTTACGAGATTATAAAAAAATTAGAAGAAAAACGGCTTTTTGTTAAGGCCAAACAAAAAGGAAAAAAAGTTTTTATTGCTCAATCACCAGAAAGCATTTTGGGAATTTTAAGAACCCAAAAGCGGGAAATTGAAGAAAAAGAAAGAGAGTTTATCCGCATTATAGCGGCTTTGGAAGCCAGATATTCAAAGGAAGAAAGCATCAGGGTTTTTAAAGGGAAAGAGGGTTTAAAAAGTTTGGAAGAAATTATTTCTTTTAGCTCTGTTTCGGAAATTGTTATTATTAACCCTAAAAACATTCCGCTCAGCTCCAAATCATTAAAGAAAATTTATGAAGCTATTAAAAAAAGATTGGGCAGGATTGAAGTAAAAGAATTAAATATTGGGAAATTCAAGGGAGCTTTAATTGCTTTTGATAAGATTGTTTATTTCCCCTCAACAAAATTTGAAGCTTTTTTAATTGGTTGATAATTTAAATAAATCACAAACCAAGCTTCCATAAATGGAAGCGCAGGTGAAGAAGAGGGTTTTACCCTCTTTGACTTCCAAAAACAGCAAACAAAAAACCCGTGCCGAAGGCACGGAGGGTTAAAATCTCCATCGCATTTTTAATTTTAAACAAGGTCTACTCCAAGCTTTTCTTTAATAACTTTTTTTAATCTATTAATATAGAGGAAATAGTGTCAACTCTGATTTTTCCTGACACTATTTTCCTTATTCCTTAAAAAATCAGACCTGACACTATTTTCTGACACTATTTTCCTACTATTTTCCTATTTTCAGAAACTGGGAAAAAAAATCCAGCGTCACTATGGCCGTTAATCAAACAGCACCGACCAAAAGAAAGGAAGAATTATTCAAAAAATTTGAGAGATATCTCTAAATTGATAACTCTTTATACGACCAAATGGGAGCATCAAGTATTGGATTACTTGATTTTAACAGGGTCACAAACCATTCAAAGTCAAATTCGGGTAAAAAATATTTTAAATATTCGGACTTAATAACTGTCTCTATCATATTTTCAATATCTTTTCGATCAGTTGGGAATAAACCAGTTATTCCATCTTCCTTAGATGCACTAATTTTTTGCCCATTGGAATATATTAATGGAATTTTTATTACTGGAAATAACGGAATGCCCCATTCTTTATTTATATTTTTTTCGTGTATATTGATCCTGTTTGAATGGGGATCGTCTCCACGCATAACATGAGTAACCCCTAATAATCTGTCCATTTGCATATGGCAATATGCTTTATGAAAACGGCGTGGTGGTTGATCTGTTTTAATACATAATTCTTTCAATCTCTTAATTTGGTTTTTTGGAAAAGTTGACAAACAAATATGTGTATGTTCCATAATTAATGGAAGTTTTTTATCAATGCTGTTTAATGGTAAACATGCGAGTTCAGGTGAAGATTTTGTTAAAAATTCATCTAATTTTTTTGCGTCTAACGTATCCCAGTCATACTCGTAAATAATAGGAACATTGTTTTCTTCATCTTTAAAAACTCGATATTTCTGGGGACGCTCTACGCCATCTAAAGGATGACGAATTCCATATTCATCAATCACTTCTGATATACCACATAACTTTGCCAATTCATAAATTCTATTGAAAGCTATTTCTCTTTGTTTTTTTTCCTGATTATTAGCATTTCTATGCATACTACCTCTTGTACTAAGCTGCCAATCAATTCGTACAATTGCTCTCCCTTGTAGCGCTTTGGCAACCCAATAAGAGACAAGAAATAACAGCGCATGACCGTAGTGTGCTGCATTAAGAGAAATATTAGGTGCGGCTCTAATCACTAAATTTTTCATGATTTTATCTTCTATTTATTGTGCCCACCCAAGTCCATATTTCATAATACTGGTTGAAAAAAATTTTTCATTAGGTAAGGCTTCCTGATTACTAAATTTTTTCCAGAATGTTACATCTGAAACCCATTGATAGCCGAGTTTGCACATTTGTACTTTAAATCTACCAAGTTGTTCCATGATACTTTTTTCTAATTCTTTACTGGAAGTATTGTGAGGTTGCCCTTTGTGAATAGATATTTCATTAATATTCCCATTGCCATTAAATTTTTGAAGTTTTAATTGGTTATGGTAATATTCGCTGCCCGGTCTTAACGCAAGAAAATGCATTTTGATTTCATAACTGGAAATTTTTTTTGTTAACTCAAAAGTTTTTTTCACGCTAATACTGGTAGCTTCTGGCAAGTCCAAAATCCAACTAGTGCGAACACGAATACCAATTTTTTGAGCAAATTTAATAATTTTAATTGCGTGCATATCAGAAAAATTTTTACCTAAATCTTTACGAATATTATAATCACCATGTTCAATTCCAAAATGTATCCACCTGCAACCTGCTTCATGCATTTCACTAAGTAACCGCTCATTGACATCAATAATCTGGCATAGACATCCCCAAATAACATTTATTCGATTTTCTTTTATAAACTTGCAAATTTGTATAACGCGGTCTTGATCAGTAGAAAAATTATCATCTAAAAAAATAATTTTATAAGCTCCTAAATTTACTAAATGTTGAATTTCTGACAAAACCAGTTGTGGAGAGGCAGCCCTCCAAGTACCTAAGTAGCCACTCGTACTACAAAATTTACAACATCCATTACAACCCCTACTAGAAATGATTGAATGAACATCTATGTATTTATTAAATTGACATAATTTTCTATTAGCAATTGGGCCTGATCTGGGAAATAAATTATAAATATTCTCTCTCTTTGTTGTAAAAGATAATTTGAAATTATTATTAAACTGACTTTTGCGTGTAATAATATTGGCATTAGTTTCTAATAAGCGTAAATTCTTATGTTTGAATAAATCAGCCAATACGACTTCTGGTTCACCAATAACGCATCCATAAAGCATAGAAAATTTATTCAGTATTTCGTAAGGAAAATAACTTGCTAACCGACCAACAAGTAAAATATAATCTGCTAGTTTTGATATTGCAGAAAATAGATCGTCAAAACATTTAATAGCTTCTGATGTATATAAAGGTATTAAGTAATCAAAAACTACTAATACTACTTTATAATGAGATGTTAAACCGTCTATTGCATTAATACCAAAACGATCTAGGTCGATGAAAGAAACATCATTATGATTATGCTGTATCCACGTAGCAAGTGTTAGTGCATCAACTGGTTCAATTAAAATAGAAGAATCATTTTGTGGAATATTTGGTGCGTTTACTATTAAATAATTGATATTGTTAGCCATGATGGTTCTCCTTATATTATATTTTTAATTTTTAAAAAAAGCGCAATAAATTTGCCCTTAATTTTAATTAATAGATTTTGGACGATGTTAAAACTTATTTTGTGCAGGTTTGAAGAAATCTTCTAATATCTCCCTTGTATAATCAGCCATCTTCAGGTTTTTTATCTCTTCATAACCAAAGAGTGCTAAATCCTTGCCTTCTTTTTGTTGTTTCTTTAATCTTTCAAGGGAGTAATTAAATGAAGCAGTAAAAACAAATTGTTCATAAATTCCTTTCTTTCTTTGAAGTTTATACTTTTTAAAGAATTTCAAATCTACCAACTCTATTCCAAGCTCTTCTTTTAATTCTCTTTTAACTGCCTCTTCTGGTGTTTCGTCTTCTTCTACCTGGCCACCAAACTCACTCCAAGAATCTTGGTTCCATCTATTATCTTTATTCCTATACTGAAGAAGAATCATCCCATCATTAGCTATTAAAATAATGCCAGCTCCTTTGCCTATAATCATAAGTTTATTCTACCATAAAACGCCTGCTTGGCGATGTAAGAATCCGAATCTATGTAACACGTATTCTTTGCCTTAGGTTTGGTAATCAAATTGCTGCATTCAGTTATTAAAAAAGAGCTCATTGCACAACTATGCAAAAAGCTCATGAGGTAAGTTCATTATCTAATTTAAGCTTCTCTTGGCTTACTATTGAATTAACAATATTGATACTCGTTGCCAAATCTTCATTTATTAGATAATAATCAACCATATCCCTTTTGAAATTAGTCAGGATTTGTTTAGCAAGGTCAAGGCGTAAGGTGATCTCTTTGTCACTCCCCCTTTTTCTATTCTTTAAACGCCGTTTTAGTTCTTTAAGAGATGGCGGAGCAATAAAAATTGATATCACATTATTAAAGTAGTTTTTTAATTGGCCTATACCCCATAAAGTCGTTTCTAGTAAAACATGGTATCCCTGATTTGAAATATCAATGATTTCACTGGGCTTTATACCGTAATAAAAACCAAATTGTCGTACCTTTTTAGTGATTAACTCACAATTTTTATAGAACCTCTCATATTCGGCATCACTAATATGATGATATTCTTTAATATTATGGGATGCTTGCGTTTCAGGACGAGTGATAACCGAAGGACAAAGCCTAATATCATGATGTTTTTCTAATAAGGATATTTTTAAGCTTGTTTTACCTACGCCAGAAGGACCGCACAATACAAAAATTAAATTTTTGTTATCGCACTTCTTTTTATAATCAGATTTTGCCATTATTATTCATCTCCTTTCCTTTCTTTTCTAGAATTATTCACTTTTTAAAGCCGAAAATCTTTCTCGGCGTGCTATTTTTATATTAGCAAATAGTACCCCCCCCTTGTCAAGTCCACTATTTGTCAAGTCCGCTATTTCCCCAAAAACAGCAAACAAAAAAATAAGTAACACACGAGGTTACTTAATTTCAAAAATGCACGGGGCGCACCTGTGCATTTTTTATAGTCCACGATCGTAAGTTATAAAAAAAATTACAGGGGTGCAACCCCTGTAATTTTTCTATCAATTCAGAAATTTTTAATTAGTATTCTTCTCCCATTGGCGGTATTCCGCTAATTTCTTTTCTCTTCTCCGGTTTTTCAACAACTACTGCCTCGGTGGTTAAAAACATTGAAGCAGCTGAAGCAGCATTCTGTAAAGCTGACCTGACTACCTTGGTCGGATCAACAATGCCTGACTGCATTAAGTCCTGATATTTCATTGTTTGAGCGTTGAAACCAAATCCTTCTTGTCCTTCTTTTACTTTTTGAACAACTACTGCTCCGTCTATTCCGGCGTTTTGAGCTATTTGGCGAATGGGAGATTCAAGAGCCCTTCTTAAAATATTAAGTCCGGTCAATTCATCTCCTTCTAACTTTAATTCGTTTAAGGCCGATATTGCTCTTATTAAAGCCACTCCGCCGCCAGGCACTATCCCCTCTTCTATTGCTGCCCGGGTAGCTGACAAAGCGTCTTCGGTTTTATGCTGTTTAAGTCTTTGTTCAACTTCGGTGGCTGCTCCCACTTTAATTACTGCCACCCCCCCAACCAATTTTGCCAATCTTTCCTGCAATTTTTCTTTGTCAAAGTCTGATTCGGTATTTTCTAATTCTTTTTTAATTTGTTTAATTCTGGCGTCAATTTTTTCTTTTTCTCCTCTTCCTTCAACAACGGTGGTATTTTCTTTGGTTGCCACCACTCGGCGAGCCTGACCCAATTGTTTTAACTCAATATTTTCTAATTTTAATCCAACTTCCTCGGAAATCACTTCAGCTCCGGTCACCACCGCAATGTCCTGCAGCATTTCCTTTCTTCTGTCGCCAAAGCCGGGGGTCTTGACTGCCAATGTGTTAAATATTCCCCGAAGTTTATTGACTACCAAAGTTGCCAAAGCCTCTCCTTCAACTTCATCGGCAATAATGACCAGTTCTTTTTTGCCGGTTTGCGCTAACTTTTCCAAAACCGGTAAAATTTCTTGGATTGAAGAAATTTTTTTATCGGTAACTAAAATATAAGGATCTTCAAAAACCGATTCCATTCTTTCAACATCAGTAATCATATAAGGAGAAATATACCCCCTGTCAAACTGAAGACCCTTGACAATCTCTTTTTGAATACCAAAAGCTTTTGATTCCTCAACCGTAACCACCCCGTCCTTGCCAACTTCCTGCATTACTTCAGCAATTAAATTGCCAATTTCTTTATCTTCAGCAGAAATAGTGGCAACCTGGGCCCTTTCTTCTTTGGTGGTAATTTTCTTTGAGATTTTCTTTAAAAATTCAACAATTTTTTCTACCCCTTTTTCAATTCCTCTTTTTAAAGCCAGGGGGTTGGCACCGGCCGTCACATTTTTAAGGCCTTCGGCAATTATTGACTGGGCTAAAACTACGGCAGTGGTCGTGCCATCTCCGGCCACATCATTGGTTTTTTCAGCCACTTCTTTAACAATTTCTGCTCCCAAATTTTCTGTTTTGTCCTCCAGTTCAATTTCTTTAGCAATGGTCACGCCATCGTTGGTGATGGTAGGAGAACCAAAACCTTTATCCAAAACAACATTTCTTCCTTTGGGGCCTAAAGTTATCTTAACGGCATCAGCTAATTTATCGGCGCCTGTTTTTAATTTTTTTCTGGCTTCTTCGCTAAATAAAATTTGCTTGCTCATATTATTCTAAAATTGCCAAGATGTCTTCTTCTTTTGCGATTAAATATTCTTTATCATCGACCTTGAATTCGCTTGGACCGTATTTTGTAAATAAAACTTTATCTCCCGGTTTTATTTCTAAAGGAATAAATTTGCCGGTTTTGTCTTTTTTGCCTGGTCCCACGGCAATTACTTTGCCTTGCTCTGGTCTTTCTTTTTCTGCGGTATCTGGAAGTAAAATTCCGGTTTTAGTTTTTTCTTCTTCTTTGATCGGTTCAATTAGAATATGATCTGAAATTGGTTTAATCTTCATTTATTTTTTTTAATTTTAGCAAACGCGACCTTTGAGTGCTAATCTCTACTTTTAAATATTAATTGATTAAAAAATTTCTGTCAACCCCAAGAATAAAATGGTGTCGGACTATTTTCTGACACCATTTTATATTTTATAATATCTGTTTTATTCTCCTTCTCCTCTCCACCCAGGGTTGTTCCCACATAGCTTTTCCCGCGTAACTGACAAAGACAGTTTCAATCCAAAAGGTATAATTTTTGGGTAATTCTAATCCAATGTTTCTAAACCATTCTCGCCAATGGCTTTTTAAATAATTAAAGGTCAGGTTTAACTTAAAAATAGCATTCCCACCAGAACGAAAAGTAGCTACCTGTACTTCTATTACTAAAATTACCCATTCTCCAGGATGTGGCGAGTAAAGAAGAATAAGATCACCTGTTTCTTGGCCTTTCTTTCTTAATTCTGGAAATTTAAACGGTTTATATAATAGTGTTTCTGAACTTAAGCCGTCAATCCCTAAAATTTCAGGCTTCTCTGCAATTTTCTTTACCGCTTGGTCATGGTATTCCCTTATAGCGTTTTGGTGTTTTCTTGTTTTCCTTCTCATTTTTATCACCTCTTTTCTAGAAATATTTTATTTTTCGTGAACTGATTTTATCTTAACACGCTTTTTAAATATTGTCCAGTGTAACTTTTTTTGTTTTGGGCAATTTCAAAAGGCGTTCCTTCAGCCACAATATATCCTCCTTCATCTCCTCCCTCTGGTCCTAAATCTATTACAAAATCTGTGTTCTTAATACAGTCGAGATTATGTTCAATCATGACAACTGTATTTCCTTTATCAACCAGACTTCTCAAAACAAAAATCAATTTTTTAATGTCATCTAAATGAAGTCCAGTGGTTGGTTCATCTAAAATATATAAAGTTTTGCCGGTGGCTTTTTTGGAAAGCTCGGTGGCCAATTTCACTCTCTGAGCCTCTCCGCCAGATAAAGAGGGAGCCGGCTGGCCCAATTGAATATAACCTAATCCTACATCATTCAAGGTTTTTAATTTTTCATAAAGACCGGGGATGTTTTTGAAAAAATCTAAAGCTTCCTCAACTGTCATTTCTAAAACTTCTGAAATGTTTTTTCCTCGATACTCAACCGCCAGGGTTTCTTGGTTAAATCTTTTTCCTTTACATTCTGGACATTGAACATAG
>Ga0315296_10001673_pt1 | contig 19293 bp, 21 predicted proteins | sample YL17G14_18_MG_FD_203921 | JGI IMG/M metagenome (GOLD analysis project Ga0315296, IMG submission 203921) | Sediment microbial communities from Yellowstone Lake, YNP, Wyoming, USA - YL17G14_18 | ecosystem: Environmental > Aquatic > Freshwater > Lake > Sediment | place: USA: Wyoming | collected...
CAATCTTCCCTCCTCGCCGAAACAGTCGGCGATAGTCTTCAAAGGTTTTCACCATATAGGATGGAAAACTTATGATCCATCCAAATCCCTTTAACCTCGTCTTCTCGACGACTTCAACTATTAAGGCTCCTCGCCGTGAGGTGAAGGATGTGTATTGTTTCTTTAACGTCACTTAACTAAGCCGATGGCTTCAATATCGAAGCTTGTCACACCGTATTCATCATCAGCGTTGAAGTCATATGTCAGACTCGTGATCTCGAAATCTCCATCTATGTTGAGTTTGCTATCCTTTATCCTCACATATTGTCCCACGTTCAACATTGTGTCGGGAGGAAACACTTTGCATCCTACGATAACTTTCTTCTTCGGTAGAACCAGCATCAGTCCTCTTAGCAACGCCATCATTGAAACTCGCTCCACAATCTCAGGGTTTGAATGCACGTATTCACTGTAACCATAATTTATGATGCTGTCAAGGTCTTGGACTACGTTAAGCAGTTGTACCGCGTTATAGGTGCGATACCCATATCCAATCGTGCCTGTTAACACAGTCCAGTTTATACCATCTGCGGAGTAGGCTCTAGTGCTGGAGGTTCCTCCATCATGAAACCAGTTGAACGTGTTTCCACTGGATCCAGCTTTATACAGTATCAGCCAATGGTCCTTGCCGGTCTGAATATGCTCTACCCCTACATCGAAGATGACCCAGCCGCCTCCAGCTACTACAACACCCTCCTCCTGGCTGAAGGCTTTCAATAATGCGCCGGTAGGACTATTGCTTTTGTCCTCCCTGATTTCCCCACTGATTCTCACGTTCGGTGTTCCAGTTTTACCTGCATAAACCGCAACATACTGAAGATGTCTTTCTGTGGGCGTAAATTTTATGGCGCGATAATAATCAAACATGGTCTGGCTACCGCCTGAAACGGTTTCCTGATACTGATCTTTCTTGATCTCATCACCGCCTATTCCAAATATTCGGTTCTTCATATCTACAATACTATATTTAACTCGAAACGACTCCTCATCCACAATGTATCCTACTTTGGTTTGATCCCATGAGGATTGCGTAGTGTCGGCCAAGCATATGCCACTATGCGTGACAGCCGTGGCTTTGAAGTGAAGGGTTTTATCGTTTCCCACCCACCAGTTGCGACCACTCATCTCCGCCAATTCCTTAAGGATGTCGGAGGCAGGCTTATACTCCGCTACGTAAGCGGGAATCTTGATCGCCGTATTATCTACGTCCAAGGTAATGTTATCCTCATTTTCTATCGTAGGGTAGCCTGTAGGATAAGCGTCAATGTTTTGAATCATGAATGAAACCATCTGTCCAATTTCCGTCTTCGTGTCAGTGGGGTCTGCGGTAATCCCGTCGGCCAATCGATTTTGATAGCGATACATGTTAATAATGCGTTTCACGAGACGGGCGCCGAAATCGCAACCCGTCAATTCATAGGTGAGAATGTCTTTCGACGGGCGAACTACTTCTCTCTCTTCGACTATTCCGAGAAACATCTTCGTCCACGGCAACGACTTTGCACAGTAGATTTCAACCCTGTCCCCGCAATCTAATGAATTGAGTAAGGAGGCGTTGGAGTCTTCAATCTTTAACGAAAATTTTCCCATCATGCCTTCGCTTGTAAGAGTGAAGCCAACTCTCAACAGGTTAAAGTCGTAAATGCTGTTCAAAGGGTCGAACGTGTAGACTGTGGGTGTGGTGAGAACAACTTTGACTTGGATGGGTTTAACTTCCAATTACCTGAAAAGCCTCCCCACATTACGCCTTATACCCTGGCTCACGAGACTTACAAGATCCTCTTCAGAGCCTACGAAGCCCTGAATATTTACAGTCACATAAACATTACCTAAGCCTCCCGTCAAACCGGGTCTTCCCAATGGTCGAACTTCTTCTGGACCCTTTTCTCCGAGCAATGCTAATGTTGGCTCTGTAACTAATCCTCCTCGTGCGTAATGGCCTACTTCAAGATATTTCACCTGCTCCTCATATGTGGGACCGCGCCATGTGTCTCCACCCGTATTAACCATGGGCCATGATACACCGCGTATATCATAGCGGCCCGGTGACACTTCAACCGTTGTTCCAACAGCTCCTTTCGTTGCAGTAGGCGGCAGTCCGCCACCTATGGCACGTTCATATGCTTCAGTAGGCGTTAAAGCCGCCCAGGTTCCTTCTGCAATAGCTACAACTTCTTTTTGTGTTTCCTTCATAGTTGAAACAATATTATGTCTCCAGTTTTCAAATTTACTTTCAGACGTGTCCAAACCATTTGCTATTGCAGTGTTAATATCACTCATCATTTCAGGAACGATTGAACCACCGACTAGCCTATTCCAAAGGTCTCCAAATGCCTTCTTCACTTCATCGACGAAGCCTGTTACCCGTTTGACGGCGTCATCTACACCCTTGCTTATTGCAGTAACTATTCCATTCCAGATGTTTCCAGCTATTGTGAGGAGGTTGTTCCATATACCTTCTATGATGTTCGTGATGAAACGCCAGCCGCCTTCAATAGTGCTTCGCGCTGTTTCGACCCAGCCGCCTCCAGTGAGACTGGCCCATATACCTTCCAAGGTTCCTCTGAACGAATTCCAGCCTTCAGAAAGACGAGTCCATGTATCTTGAAAGCCTCCTCTCACCTGTTCATAGACTCCTCTGCTCCAAGCCCTCAGCTTCGCGTCAATATCTGTGACTGTGAATGCCAAGTCTTCGCCGAACCGTATCCACCCTCCAGCCGCCATCGTAGCAACATCGGCAAGTTCTCGGATGACTGGGGGGAGCTTCTGGACATCTTCCCTAGCCAGTTCTATTGCTTCACGCCAAGTGTTTGTGTCGGTTTTGAAGCGGTTGATGTTGATACCGGCGGCGACTACTGCGGCAATAAGGCCAACACCGAGTCCTACTGCAAGACCGCCGAGAACACTTGTCAGCGTTAATGTGGTGCCATGAAGACTCATCCAAGCACCTACTGCAACTGCAGTTTGAGCAATTGCTCCCCCGATCATGAGACTATATGTAGCCAATTGGAATCCGGCCTGTACCGTCTGATCACTCTGCTTTTTCTGTGCATCTTCAAGTTTCCTATTTGCATCGGTAAGTTTATTCAACGCTTCAATAGCTTGAGGGGAATCTTCGCTAAAAGTGGCTACAGCTATATTGTAATCTCTCTGCGCCTTCTCCACATCTGAGAGGGCGGCGGATAGTTCACCTGAAGAACCGCTTAAGGCAATCTGCAGAATGTTCCATGAGTCGAAGATGCCTCGAACATAGTTTGCTAGTGAACCGATTCTGCTAAGGCCTCTCTCAAGGGTTGCAAGTTGAGGATGAGCTGCACGCCACGCATTGACGGCGCGATTGGTTGAAGTTGCAACTTGAGCATTCGCCCGATCCATTTTGACGAGAGCGCGGTTAACATCTTCCGCCGACACTTCACCTTTCTTGAAGGCGGTGGAAAGGTTCTCAAATTGCGTTCTAGCTTGAGCCGCCCCTTCGACGCGAAGCTGATAGATGATTGGAAAACTCATTTAGACCCTCTCCATTTCTTGCACGACAAGATCGCCAAAGTTTCGCGCCTGAGACTGCACTGCCGGTCTCAAATATGGTCGAGCAACCATTTTACTCGTTCCATCTTCCACGAAGCCTGCGTAGGGCGCGGTGGCACCGACATCTACTGAATCTATGGTTTCAGCTTGAATACCGATGGTGCTTTTCAGGTAGCCGGTTCTAACGGGCACCGCGAGCTTTGCATCGTCAACAATGTCTTCAGCAATCCGTCTTAAGACAAGTTTATTCGCTGTTTCAATATGTTCTCCCAGCTCCTTCGTCTTGTCGATTGCCAATCGTAACCCTAACGCTCTAAGAGACCCCATAATATTCACCTAATTTTCTTTCAATATGATGTTTCTTCTCTTCCAGTTCCGCTACAAAGTCGAAGGCTTGAATATAGTAGGCATCCATTGTATCCACTTGCTCCGGTGTTATGCCTAGTTGAAGGTAATAGTATTTTCTCAGGATGTCTGCGGCTTCGGGGTGAAGCTTCTTTTTTCCAGCAATGAAATGTCTTCTGAGACTGGTTCTGACGGCTTTGGAGAGGCCCCGAAAGGGAAGAGTTTCAACCGTTCGATCTGCTCTGAAAGGAATTGAAATTCGTCAAATTCTAGTTCATCGATTTCTCCCGGTGACAGCTTCGGTTCGACAAGCACGTATCGAAGCATGATTCTTGACAATTCATCATTGGCTTCTCGAAGGCCTTTATAGCTGACTTTTCGCAATTTGTAGACTTGACCGCTGGGACTCTTTACTTCATACATTCTAGGTCACCGCTATTGCTTCACCGTCGATCGTGTACTTCTCTACGATTGTTTCATCTGCATCTGCATCTATAGTTCTATCCGTCAACGCGGTGAGGCTTGCATTTGTAATGGTTAACGTGCTTACACCTGTCTTCAAAACCCACGTCAAATTCTGCCTTGTATTCAACTTCAACGCTGCTTCCTGTGTAGTGCTCAACCATTCCTGCGTCAAGTCGCCCTTAATGCCTCTTTTCACAGGCAACTGGTACTTAGCAGTTTGACTTCCCATCACCCATTTCTGACTCAACGTTCGCTCAATAGTTACGTTGATGTCTTCGACTGGCAATGCGGAACCCCATGTGATCGGGTTTACTCCTCCATCATAGTAAGTCCAAGGCGGGTTTGTGTCAGCACTTGCATGTGCACCTGTTCCCTTGTAATCGCCTGTAGTGGGTGTGGTGATGCTGCTATGTTGCAATTCTGCGGTGACTGATAATGCAGCTTTATCAGGGTTGCCGGACAATTTTATTGATGAAATACGGGTCCCGAGTAATGTGATATAGTTTGTTGTTCCCGCCAGTTTGACGCTCATGCCCAGGGAAAGGCTTTTGTCAATGCTACCAGCACCGCCTCCAATCGCGTTAATACCGTATTTGATGAACATACTGTTTGCAATGGCGAACTCCAGGGAAGATTTGAAGAGCTGTTTCTTCTGAAGGATTTTGAATACGTCTTCGCTTCCAAGTCTGCGAAACTCATCTGCTCCCACATCCATTGAAGGACTCCATTTCGCCGTTTGCGCGAGAAACAGCATTGTCGGGTTCGTAGGCATCACACCATATGCACCATCAGTTTCTTCTACGTATTCCAGGTTGTTGACAACTAGGCTAGCATGAGTTGGTGTACTCATTCTGCCTCAACCTCTTTTTTCGCTACTGGTTGCCACGTTCCACATATGGGACAATGAAAATGCTTGAAGAGTTTGCCTTCGGATTCGACAACAAATTTGCCTTCACATCCTTCTACTAGATGCTTTAATGCTTCCTCAGCTTTTTCCATTCAATTGTCTCCTCGACGGAAGCAAAAGGGAAGAGAGGTTTTCTTTAACATGAAGTGACTTTGTTTTCTTCCCCACATTCACATTTCAAAGTGCAATCGAAGTTTAAAATACTTTCATCTAACACCATTATCACGGTACTACAGGCACGGCAGTGAAAGGAAATCATTCCTATATCTCACTCGCGTATTTTATGATAGCAGAGGACAACGTGGGTGACGCTGTGATATACTTCGCTTCTCACATCTTCTTCCGGGACTTCTCGAGGACCGTCCACGCTCATCCATGAAATGCCTGTGCCTGGAGCCTCCACTTTAAGCATCAACTGTTTCATAACTTCTTTCTCCAATTTCCACAGCTTATCCTTCCCACTGCCACCTTTCGCAAAGATGTGAACATCATGGCTGTCAAAGTAGCGCCACCGTGAATATCCTAGTGTCTTCAGCTTCACATCTTCATCTACCGGGCGAACGTGGACTTGATAATACGGGCTACCACTCCACCATGCTGTACCTATCAAAACACCGGTAGGATTGGTAACACTATGAATCTTAAGCTCTGCGTCCCCACTTGCACCTCCAGCAGGCCAACCGTTTTTCAAAATGTTGAGAATCGTAATATTAGGATCCTCTGAGAAGTCAGCGGCTTGACCAGCCAGCTTAATGATACTCAAGGTTCCACTAAGTCCCCGGTTTCATCATCCTTCAACGGAGAGGTGCGGTAGCCTAATGCAATAACTTTAACAGCAGTTGTAGCAGCTAGGTTCTCCAACATCTTCCAAAACTCTTCTCTAAACGTTTTAGCTTTGCCTTCTTGGTCTTTAAAGCGGTCTAGAATCATGGCTGCCGCGTAAATGTTGGATGCCATCTGAACCGTCTTATATTCTGCGTCACCGCTTGCCCAATCATCCTTTCCAAAATAGCTGTTTATGAGACTGTCCACGTAGCCGATAAAAGTGGTTATGTCAGCGTCAGGAACCTCGGCGGTGCTGGGGTTTCCAGCTAACGCCCGAACATCCGCCAACACGCCGTAAGCCATGTTTTACACCCTGACCCCCTGGTATTAGAGGCTACTTTTCAGGCTTCGTAAGCCCTCTCTTCATCGCTAATATTGCAAAGAACTGGGTGGAAGCTGCGATGGAGGCAGCATAAAATATTGAAACGCCAGGCAAGCCCACAGCCTGCATGCCTGCCAGTGAAGTGAAAAACGTGAGGAATGCCAGGATACCGGCGTCAACAAACGCGTCTGCCCAATTGAACTTCTTTTCACCCGGGTTCTCTGTCTCAATCTTCTGTCCTGTAACTGAAAGCATTTCTTCATTTTAGGGGAGATGGGTTTTCTTTAATCTGAAGAATAACAGTTGGGGATAACACCCCATGAGAATAATGCTGCTAGAACCTGGGCTTTCGTCCGAGGAGACCAGACAATATCTTGTTCACATCCCTTCCAGATCCATGCAAGTGTTCCAAAGAAAGCGGTATCAAACTCGTTGGGATTTTCCGAAATCTTTATGGCAAGGGATTTAAGAAGGTTTTTAGCAGACTCCGGCGTATAGTAGCCATCTGGCTTACCAGTTTCAAACTTGTTCTCCCGCCAGTCTGGCCCCGCTATGAAGCGAAGCATTCTGTAAAGCGCTCGTTTATGCCTCCACTCCGGAGAACGTATGGAAGGATTGTTTCGAATTATGAGAGGTACGAGGTGGAAAGGGGGACTAGCGTTTTGACAGTAGGTTTCCCCGTTCCAGGTTTGAATCGTCCAGTGATTTGGATAGTAGCGGAGACCGGGCCGCCATTTGATTAAACGGTTCTGAGGACTTATTACACCCATCCACATGTTGTCCACCTCCACAGTCGCATAGTCCCCCATGAGTTGAAGTATGTCCCGAGTAGCCTCTTCCTTCACCAGTATTTCATCATCGTCTATTATGAACAACCAGTCATCATGTTCAAGCCAGGGCCATTGAAGATAATGATTTCTCTTTTCAGCTTGACTCATCGCTGGAAGACGGACGTAGTGACAGGGAATTCCTATGTCATGGTAAATAGAGGATCCTGTAATTGTAGTCTCCTTCACACTGTTTTCACTTTTCGGCCAACCTATGTATGGTCCGTCGACCACTATAACATGGTCAACAAAACTTTTGATGGATTCAAGCGTCTTGGAAAGTGTTTTAGACGATTCGTATGTGGAGATGCAGCCGATCAAACGCATAATTTTTACCACTTAAACATCTTGATGAATCTGACACCATATTTTAATTGAAACTGTTTGAATATTGCTTCACAAGTATCAAACCCTATAAACCCCATGAGTTCGAAGGGACCAAGTTTATGGTTCAAGCCAAGGCGGAAGGCCAAATCAATAGTCTCGAACGTGATATGGTTTCCGGTCGAACCTCCTTTGTCTTGCTGCAAAAACATTTCACATGCTTTATCCAGCATTGTAAAGAGGATCGGGTTCACTATACGTTTTTGAATAGGTCTTTTACTGAGGCGCATGGCAAGATCCCAAGCCTGCTGCTCCGCTTCACGTGATGTGTAGACGGTACGTTCCACTTCAACCAACTTCATAACTGTAGGTGGGTTGAAGAAGTGCATTCCAAGGAAACGATGTGAGTGTGAAATGGCGTCTAAAGGAAGGCTGGACGTATTTGATGTGAACACGCATTTCAGTGGACAAATCTTTTCCAGTTCAGTGAACAGTTTCTTTTTCGCCTCTAAGTCCTCAATGATTGTTTCAATGATGAAGTCCGCATCCACGGTCAAGTTATTTTCCGTGGAATGCAGTTCAGTATGATGGATGAGACGAACGTCTAAGCCGTTCTCTTGCATTAAAGCATGTATACTCTTCCCCATTTTACCGGCACCGATGATGTAGATTTTCAACAGTTACACACTTTCACTTCTTCTTCTGAAGCGGAACCCTGATCTTCAGCTGGATGACCGTACCATAGACGGCCCGGGGGAACATCTTTCGTCACAAGAGAGCCTGCGCCTATTACTGCATAGTCGCCGACTTCAACGCCTGGAAGAAAGATGCAACTGACGCCGACGCGAACACCTTTTCCAAGAATGACTCCCTCCAAATTTTCACCGTGTCCCCTCCGCCTATACATCATTTCCTTATCATTTGAGAACACGGTGAAGGGGGCGATGAAACAGTAGGGTCCAATATACGTGTATTTCGTGATGTGACATTGACTGTGAACGAGAGTGTGTTCTTCAATGATGCAATCGCCTTCTGAGACGCTGAGACTACCGAATATAACGTGTTTACGCAACTTCGTTCCCTCTCGTAAAACAGCGTTATGACCGACAAAGACATTATCGTTAAGAACACAGCCGCCAAACATCACTGTGCCAGCACCAATTGTAACGTTATTCCCTATCACTGTCTTTTTTCCATTTAAAACGTAGGAGACGGTTGGCGCAATATTAACAGATTTCCCAATTACAATGTCTTTTAAATCAAAGTCTTCCTCGCCTTTTAACAGGGTCGAATCACTGAGAAGTTCACGTGTAGGAAACTCCTCGATCACTTTGTATTGACGCCACTTCTCCGTCTGACTCAAACCAATTCTTCGTAAAAGCCACGGAGTATTTTAACGACAGAAGCTGTCCTATGCTGTTCGGGAAACTTGGTTAGAATCTCACCAGATGGCCAGTAGAACACTTTCATGCCTAGTGCCAGGCATTCAAGATCGGATAACGTGAGATTTGTTATACCCGTGATATATTCAGTTTCAGGCTTCCAGGAGACCTCCATTTCAAAACTGCTCCAGAAGCCAGGCATACGCCAATATGGAAGCGGATGCATGCGACGATCCCAAATCACACAGTCAGGAAACTTCTCTAAGACCTGACGCCAATATGGTATGTGACGTTCATAACAGAGAGGCCATATGATACCTTTGCCATGATAGCTCGACAGTTTAAACAATGATTCATCAATAGGGTTAGGCAGATACTTTGCTTCATGGGGAAGATATTGTTTTAAATCCGGCGTCGCATACAAGATCAAGTTGGCAAGCATAGTTCTCGACAAAGTATCGTTGGACTTGTCTTCTCGAAGATTTTGGCCATGATGATGCATAACAATCTTCTTACCCGGATATTTTCTGCGAAGCTCGGGAAGCATCCAGTCTAAGCTGTGAACATGGATAAGGTCGAATTGTTCAGCATCTCTCAAAACTTTATTGAAAAGCATCTCACTTGAACTAGAGTATTCCACGACAGCATCTTCACCCACTTGAAACGGATCTAAGCCTCGACTGCTAATGTAAACCTTTGATTCAGGAAAATGACGAGCTAAGATGGCAGCTACCCTACCAGCATTTCACCAAACGTGAAGAATGTTCACGTTTTTGACACCACCACCTGCCTTCGATAGGCATGATAGCACTCTTGTGAACAGAATTTCTTTAATCTGAAAAAACAAGGGGGAACCCTAGAACCCTGTCTAGGGTAGGTTACGAGGTTTAGGCAGTAATTCCGGTTAGATCGCGGGCTGCGCCTGTGTTGACGTGTTTGCCTTCACACCATTGGCGGATTACGTAGCCTTCTGCGCCACGTAGCTCGTCACGGTATTGGGCTGCTTCAGTGGGACCGTCTGCTAATATGTAGGCTCCAGCCGATTTGGATGCTACGGTTGCGATTGTCGCCGTCTTTGCCGCGTCGATAATTATGTTGACTACGGGGAATCCTACGAGGTTGACTACTCTGCCATCCTGCTTCAATGCGACATCAAGCTTCAAGTTGTGGATGAAAGTGTTGCTCATAAATTCTTGGAATGCTTGTGGATGGACGATGAGAGTGTCAGCTTCAAAGCCGTTGTCCCATATCGTGGTCATGACGGTTTGAATCTTCGCTGTTGGATCGTAGCTGCTCATGCCGTGAGTTGCGTTTATTGCGCCCCAGTCTTCTCCCGTCACGTCGGTAGCACCCTCTATGATGGCTGCGAGTTGAGTGTTCTCCAATTTCTTCAATGCTCTTGCAGCATTCTCAATTTGAAGTCTTAATACGTCGTGAACTGATTTCTTCCCTGCCTCATCTGAGAGTAGGATATGGGATACGTTCTTTCCAGTTGTGGCTAAGTCGAAGTTGGTTCGCGCGAAAGTCATCTTTGAGATATCTGCTTCAACAAGCGGTTTCACCCGTGCTTGAGCACTGAACTTTGTCGCCAAGTCCACGTCTAAGACGAGTTCAGGAGTCTTGATGGCTTGGAATGCTTCTCTGCACCTATATTCTCTGAACTCTGTCCCCAACACTTTGTCTAGAATTACGACAGCTTGAACTGTGCTTGTGGTAACGTCGCTTAGGTCGAAGACGCCTCCCCTTCGAATCTGGCTTCGCATCTCCGCAGCAGCGCGAAGATACTTACCTTCAGGGGCGTCGAAACCTTTCTTGCAGATGTATTCAGCGTCAGGACCCGTTTCACCCAGTGTATACTCCTTCAGTTCCGGGTTATACCATACTGATGCTCTAGTCATGGCTAATCACTCAACCCCAGCTGGTTCGGTATCAGCAGAATCTTACCTGTACCGTCCTTTGCAATGGCTTCAAGAACCATGCCGACGATGAGCCTGTTTGCCGTGTGGTTTGCCTTCACGTAATTCGATGAGTAGTCGGTTGTTCCGGCTTTCTGCACATCCCAAGTGCTTGCTTTTGGTATTACGTAGTCGCCGAGTGTGAGTGCTCCAATGTTGCCTTCATCCATTTGTACGACGCCTTCAATGAGGACTCTCCCAGAACCGGATTTTGCGATAGCTTCAACCGCTACACAGTAAGGTGCAGTATCGGAGTCAGCAGTTACTTTCTTGACTAAGCCTGCCCGTATGATGCAGAGATCGCCTTTCACAATGGCTGCAGTGCCATCCTCTGTGAGGGTGATGTATCTTGCACCGATTTCTGATACAACGTTTCCTCTTGCCATGTCTACTCACCCAACAATTCCTTTGCGAAGTCTGCAAGCGGGTTCTCTGACTGCTTCTGACCAGCACCGTATGAGATTGCGGCATTACGCTTCGGTGTCTGAGCTGCTTGAACCATTTTGTTAAGTATAGCTTCGAATTCTGCTGCCAGAGTGTCCAGAAGTTTCGCTCCATAGGCTTTCAATGCTTCAACATGGCCATCTTTTTCCTCAGCCTTCAGTAGACCGATCTTCACTTTGAGGTCCGCCACCTTTCCAGCCTTCTCTTTGACTTCTGCTTCTAGTCGCTGCTTCTCTCGTTCCTCGAACTCTTTGTTCTTTGACTCTGCTTCCGCGAGCTTTGTTTTGAGTTTGCCTAATTCATCTTCATTCATATGTTTTCGGCTCTCAAGAGTCGAGGCCTTTTCTTTAACATGCTTCAGTGAAAACTGTGATTCATTAGAGTTAGGGTACGCCCCCTTATATAAATTTAGAAAGCGGTCCCAAGCGTACGCATAGAGGGAATCGGTCTTCATCTTCTCTGCAATCGCTTTGTAAGCTTCCTCCTCAGTCTTCCAGAGGCCCGCACTCATCCCATGTTTGACGGTGCGGTTCTTAATGGCTGCACAAGTCTGCTTTGCCATTTCTTCATCATAACCCTGCTCCTGCATCTTCGCCATGCATTCATCCCATGGAAATGCTTGAGCCTCCAATTCACATGGTAAGCACGGTTGTTTTACAGCGTCGATGAACGGTTGAAGGGCAGCTGAGAAATTACATAGCTTTACATTGGGGGCTTCACAGGTCCCTTTGACACCAGCCTTTCCACCATATGCGGGTTCTGTAACGAAGGCAACATGGCTGAAGTTGAAGTCTAGAACCACATCACCTTGATTTGTCTTCTTGATCGCATTGGGGTCGACTTTGATTTGAGGGCTCACCCATTTCCATTCACCAGATTTGATTTTAGTCCAAACATTTGGGTTAGCAATGTCAGCGATACCCCATGCAACACCGTTTGAGCCGACGCTGATGAATTCGCCAATCTTATGATCTTCTTCGAATTGTTTTACAGCTTCATCATTCTCGGGGTCGGGACCATGGCCAGCTTCAGGAGGACCCAGTAGAGGACGGCCTATGAGGCTGCGGAGATTCCTCTCTAATGATTCACGTGTAATAGCCCATTTGTTCTTGTTAAAGACTTCATCATCTATCGCGAAGACTTTGACGAAATGTTTGTCATCTTCTTCGTAAGCGTTGAAGCTGGCATCATAATTCAGAGTTCGAGGACCCTTCACATTTGCGCCGAAATGTTCTTTTGTTCCCTCGGGACCGTGATACCAAGCCCAACCGCAGAATGCGTCTGGATCAGCTACACCAGGCGGAGCTTTACTGATGCAGTTGTCCCACCAATCTTTCGATGGTTTCTCTTGACCGCTTAACACTTCAGCACATAAGTAAACTTGAACGCCGGGTGCAAGCTCTTTCATCCCCATTGCTTGTCCACAGTCTTCCGGTGGAAACTGTCGGATGCGCCAAGTATTCTCTGTCTCTCTGGAAGTCTCAGTTTTGAAGTCATGTTCTCTGCACCATGTTAACGCACTTTCACGATCAAACTTGCTTTTGTCAAAGATAACAGTTTGAACTCGTCCCGCTTGACCATCAAGATCTCGTTGAAGAGCACCGCATATCTTTTTTGCAGACTCTTCATCCTTTCCTTTACTTACCTGATCTTGAACACAGTCATCAAAATTCTGGTATGGACCGAATGGAATACTCGATCACCGTCTAGTCAAAACACGTTTCGTTTTCTTTAACGCGAGAAAAGAGGAGGGCGTACCACTACCCTAAAACTTGATGGATGGGATACGCCACACCACCCCTATAAAGGTGGTTCATCCATCAGGGGAAGGCTTGGGCAGCCTTTACCCCGTTATTTGACCCGGCATGCCTACACTACACCCTACCCTCTGGCCTCAGGATAGGGCGAGCTAAACCAAGATGACGGTGTTATTTAAGCCTCTTTCTAGCGGCGTGGGAAAAGGGGCAAGACAAAATGAGCCCGCTCCCTTTTTCCCGACCTTTACAAGGGCCTGAAGCCCCTATTGCCGCTTTTCTCATTTATTTTAAATGGTTATTTAAGTTTCTTTCCAGCCTTTCGCCGTCATCTTATAGTTGTAGATTCTGCGCTGCTCCTCATACAGTTTTGTATGAAGAAAGCTAAGGTGGATGAGAAAGAACTCGTTTATGCGTTTCGCTTCACTGGTTTGATCATACCGTTTTCCTTCAAGATCTTTGATTATCCAATGTGTTTCTTCATAATGCATTCCAGGTTTGTAGCGGAGGAGGCGGGGATGTATCCAGGGAATGGGGCGGTAAACCATTCTGGATCCAGGTTTAATGTCGATGTAGTGAAGGGTCCAGCAATCGTACTCCACCATGTCTCGCGCTCTTTCAAAGCCTTCTCGAATCAGGCCGATGGCGATTTCATCTGCATCTATGAGGAGGGCAATGTCACCGGCTTCAAGTTTCGAGAGATTTCGGTTCTTCTTTTCAACTTCACTTAAACGGGGTGCAGCATCATACTCAATATTCAACCACTGCTTATATCTTTCGATCACGTGAAGAGTCTCTTCATCTGAAACATCATTCTTCGAGGGCCAGTCCTCATAAGCTCCATCCATGATGAGGACTTTATCAATGACGCCGATCAAGCTTTCAAGCGTGTGAGCAAGAGTATAGGGTTGGTCAAAGATGCTTACAAGGGCGCAGAACAATTAAAGCCCCAGCTCTTTAAACGCGAGCTTCGCCTCTGCCGCTATTTCCTTCAAAACTGGAAGGAATTTCTCAAGGGATTTACCGATGTAGAGGCCTGGACATTCTTCAAGCGCATCCTCCAAGTAGCCGACATTCTTTTTGCCGTCATAGTGGAACGGAAACATGCGGCAGGGATGAGGACGATTCTGATAAACCGTGCATCTTCCATGATCATTAAGGAATTGACATTTTAGGCATAACTTGGGAAGGGGGGTGGACTTCTTCATGGAAAAATATGGAAAGGTATATTTGTCTCGAGGAAGCAAACTGAGGGTTGGAATATGACAGCATTTCGTGCACCTCTTACATCGCCAGAAAAGAAACTGGTCGCCTTCGCATATGGGGATGTGAAATACTACGTCATCCACAATGATTCGGCGCAGCCCTTTAATCTTCAACGAGTAACAGGGCGATAAGCTTTCTCACTTTGCTTTTTAACTTCTTAATGTTCGTGACACGGGCGATAACTGGAATCGTTGCTGAATGCTCGACTTTCTTGCCTCCGGTTACAGGCATCCTCTGTGAGCCTGTCAGTGTGACGCCGCCGGACATTTGAAGATGTGAAGAATGTTTCACCGTCTTCCCCGCTGACAATGGTAGTTCTGCTCGGCCCGTTCTCCTTACACCGCCCCGTATCCACCAGCGTTCCCAACGTAGGATTCGTCTTCCAAGTAACAGGGGAACTAATTCGTAGTTCTCCTCTTCCACTAGGATGCCGGGTCCTTCGGGGAGAAGTCTTCTCGGGATTCTACGTCTGTCGCCGATGCCACCCGTGATCTTTGACTCCACATTATATCTGAGAGTATTGAGGAGGCTGGCAAGTCCTTGAACCCCGTATTTGAAAGTTCGAAGATGGCTTGCGAAGTTTCTCACGTTGTATTTGAGGGTGAGGAGAACGCTGACGCCTAAGCCCATTACATCATAAATGAAGGTTTCAATGTCACCCGCTAGGTTGCACACATCATATTTGAAGGTTCTGAGAGAGGAAGCGAGACTTCTCACATGATATTTGAGTGTTCCATACTGGCTTACCGTATTTCTAACGTTATACTTGAGGGTTTGAAGGACGCTTCCCAACCCTCTCACATCGTATTTGAGCGTGAAAAGCCTGCTAATCAGATCACGAACATCATATTTCAGAGAGCCGAGCCATGCGACTGTGTTTCTCACACTGTATTTGAAAGTGGGGATGACACTCGCTAAATTCCTCACATTATACTTGAGAATCCTGAGATGACTCGCCAAGTTGCGAACATCATACTCGAACGTTGATAGTTTGCTAGCGAGGTTTCTCGTATCATACTTGAATGTGAAGACGCGGGCTACGGTTCCTAGCGCAGCTTCAACATCATAGATGAAAGTCTCAAGGTCTGAAGCAAGGTTTCTAACGTCATACTTCAGAGTACCGAGACGACTTACGAGACCGCGAACTGCATACTTCAGTGTCCCAACCTTGGACACAATGTTTCGAATATCATGTTTGAACGTAAAGAGTCGGGTGATGAGAGCGTTCACATTATATTTGAAACCAGTTACATCGGAAGTGAGGTTGCGAACATCGTGTTTAAATGTCCAATAGCGGTTTGCGAACAACGCTCGCACATCATACTTCAGAATTCTAAGCGAGGTGATAAGACTGTGAACATTATACTTTAGAATGTTGGGACGATTCACTAAATCACGAATATCATATTTTACGGTTCCAAGGGCAACAGCAAGCCCACGGACATTATACTTCAGGGTGCCCAGTTTTCCAACTGCATTTCTCACATCATGTTTGAATGTAGTGATATCGCCCGCGAGATTCCACACATTGTATTTGAGAGTTCTAAGAACAGTAACAAGATTGTTTACGTTGTATTTCAATGTCGATAGTTTTCCAGCAAGATTCTTTGCATCGTATTTGAAGGTGAAGATTCGGTTGGCGACAAGATGTTCAACATTGTAGATGAATGTCTCAACATCGGTGGCTAGGTTCTTAACGTCATACTTCAGGGTTCGAAGATGGCTTGCGAAGTTTCTCACGTTGTATTTGAGGATTCCCAGTCTTGACGCAAGACTCCGAACGCCATACTTGAGGGTTCCTAATCGGCTGATGAGATTGCGAACATTGTATTTGAGAGTGTAAATCTTTGTTGCTAATCCTCTAACATCATACTTGAGAATGTAGGTTCGAGCAGCAGTTAGAACTCCCGAAACAAGAAAGGCTACTGAACACCAGCAGGCTGAGATGAAAGTATCCTGTGCACCTGTATTATCGTGCTTTGCTCCGATCTCAAAGGCGTCAAATGCGGCTTGAGTCCAAGCTGTGCCGGAAGGTCTGGTAGCATTGTAGAGGTTGAACCAAGCATACGAAGTAGCTAGCGTCTGAGTGGTCGGATAGTCTGTAGCATTGTCTCTTACGAGAGATTGATGAACCGCAGCACCACCTGTCCCTCTCTTCATCCTGAACCAAGTCAAGACGGCTTGAATCGTATCTCCAGCGGCAAGACCAATGGTTGCAGAGTCTTGAACATTGTAGCTATCTGCCGCGATAGATGCGGCAGCATGTTGATTGTAATCTGTATCTGAGAAGGGTATCTCATTCACGTTATCCCAGTGAGCCGCCACCCCGACAGGAGTATCAAATGCGGTGTAAGTTCCTACAGCATTCGGCTTACTGGCTAAAACACGAATGTCACCAAGGTCTGTTGTTGCAGTTGAAGAATCAAAAATACAATCGTCAAAATACATGCTTGTTGTAACCGCACTTATAACACCAAGGTCGTAGATCACAGAAGGACCCCTAAAATTAACGTTAGAACCCGTAATTTCTGAGACCCCATTTAGATATACGACTGCATTATTGCTGGGGTCTTCACCATAACTTATACGATACCAAGTTCCAGTTGCAAGCTGATGACTTCCTGTTCCTTTCAAAATATCAGCCATATATAACTTCAAATATCTATCTGAAGTAAGCCTAACATTCCCATAAAAAGTTGTGCCCCAATAAGCTTGAAATATTTTTGTTTCCGCACTAGGCCCTGATTCTATGTATACATAGAAGCTGAATCGGGCGACACTAAAACCAGTCTTTTCAACATATCCTACATTATAAATACACAATGCGTAAAGCCCAGTCTTTACAATAACATTTTGTATTGAAATGCTCCCTAATGTTGTAGTCCATTCGTAAATGTTGCCAGCTTCAAACCCTGAATGAAATGTGAGTGTCATCTCAATCCCACCCACCAATCGTCGAGAATCGGTTCAACACTGCAGCGTATTTCGAAATCTAACGGACTGAGGCTGAAGATGTGCACCCTCACATACATCGTAACGGTGATTAGCTGATTGCCTTCTATCCGTTCATTAGGTTGCAAGACGCCAAGCTTGACGGGATCATCGGCAGCTATCTGACTAAGAGGTATCTTATCCTCATACCATCCTTGAAGAATCTGATTGACCTTGCTTTCCACCGCAGCTATGTTGCCGGTAGGAAAACTAGCTTTCTTCAGTTGCAGAATACCTCTACTGGATGTCTGGATGGTTATTCCATCGCTTCGGTCTATGCGAACTACATCTAGGCTTGGCATCCCAACCTACCTTAGCGAAGAGACTGGATGAAACCGTGTATCTACTCGGCAGTGTCGCCCTCGACTTTGATTTGGAATTGTGCAGCATCCTTGGCTTCCGTGTTAGCGGGTGCAAGTCTTTTAACCCATATACCATATCTTTCACCGGCAGCTACGTTTCCAAGACTCAATCCACCCGCTTTATTCGCTGGCTGACTGAATGTAGGACCGACTGGAGCCGTACTTTCATCTGCAATGGTCTCCATCGTTACATTCTTACCTTCATCACAAAGTGCAATCCAGATTTGCTCTTTCGTTGTACGTGCATTAGGTTGTGCTTCAATCCATATCTTCGCGCTCTCAAGAGTGAGAGTACCATGAGTGTTCTTCACATAATATCCTCTGTATTCAGTATCACCCGCCAAAGCCTCATCACCTGTGATCTTATCGTATAGATTGTGAAGAGTGTTATCCACAATCTCGGTTGTGCTGATTATGCCACCCAGTGATAGGTTTGGATCAGTGTTTGCAGCTCCACCGCTCAGATACGATTTAATGTCCGTGCTTATAATAGCCATTTCAACGTCTCCGTGTCACATAGTTTTCTTTAACGTCCAGACCCGCTTCAAACACTTCATCCTCAAACTGTTCTGTCGGCGTGAATGTGAGCGCGACCATTTTTGATTCGCCAGCCGCTAATGTTAAGTCGCTACCTTCCACTTTCACTTCAGGATGAGGACATGAAACATGAACTCTGATTTCACTACTCTTCGTATTCTTCACCCATACAGCTTTCATCACGTTGGAGCCGACTTCAGGGTTGCCAAAGTCCAAGCCCTCCAGAGGCTTCTTACATTCCGCATCCATGAACAGTTTAACATATTTAAGAGGCAACTACTTCACCTTCCCCAATGCTTCAGCCAACAGGTTAAGCCTCTTCTCCTCGAATTCCATTTTCTTAGCCTCACCGAGGGCAGGAGGACCCTCTTCCACAGGTGAAGGTGCAAGTTCTTTAGGCGGCTCATGCTTTTCACTAATCTTCAAACTATTCCACATATGCTTCACTTTGACGGGGGGCTTCTCCTCTTCCTTAGTCCCCAGCTTCAAGCGGATGAGAGGCGTATACCACCGCTCTTCAATTTGACGGGCAAGCTGTCGTTGAATATCAGCTATAGGACCGTTGAGAAACATCTTGGCGGCGACTTCTGACTCTGTGCTTCCAATTGACAAGCCTTCTTTTATGCCACGGTTCAATAGTTGACATGGAACCTGGAAGTTGCCGATGATTTCAAGGTCAATGTTTCGTAATGCTGTTATGATTTTATCAAGGTCTGGGGAAATGTCAATCTTCACGAACTCTACATCTTGGTTGACGCCGATAAATTTGCCGGGTGCAAGCACAGCTTTATCCACGTATTTCTTGATGAGTGCGCCTGCTTTCGTCTCATCCATGCGACCCGTATCAAACTTTAAGATACCGACTGGAGCCCACAATGATTTCGCCGTCTCCTTAATGGCTTCCTGATAGAGGTAGCGACGTGTCTCCAAAGTGTCTATGACAGGTTCGATCTCGCTTAACCCCACATATTCGCCATACACAGCATCCTTTGTAAAAAATAACACATCTTCAGGAGGAAGCTT
>Ga0315296_10001674_pt1 | contig 19287 bp, 13 predicted proteins | sample YL17G14_18_MG_FD_203921 | JGI IMG/M metagenome (GOLD analysis project Ga0315296, IMG submission 203921) | Sediment microbial communities from Yellowstone Lake, YNP, Wyoming, USA - YL17G14_18 | ecosystem: Environmental > Aquatic > Freshwater > Lake > Sediment | place: USA: Wyoming | collected...
CAATTCGTGAATATTTTCACAAGATGGCGTTCGTGGAGGTGGAGACCCCGATCCTGACGCGCTCGACCCCCGAGGGCGCGCGCGACTTCCTGGTCCCCTCGCGCCTGTCGCGGGGAATGTTCTACGCGCTGCCGCAGTCGCCGCAGCTGTTCAAGCAACTGCTTCAGGTGGCCGGCCTCGGGCGCTACATCCAGATCGCGCGGTGCTTCCGGGACGAGGCCCTCCGCGCCGAGCGTCAGCTCGAGTTCACCCAGGTTGACGTCGAGGCCTCGTTCGTCGAGGAGGAGGACATCTTCACCCTCATCGAGGGGCTTTTCGCGCACGTCTTCCCGATCGTGGGGATCACCCCGCCCGCGACGTTTCCGCGCCTGACCTTCGCCGAGGCGGTCGAGCGCTTCGGCAGCGACCGGCCCGACACCCGTTTCGGCATGGAGCTGGTCGAGCTCGGCGAGGCGGCGAGGGCGTGCGCCTTTGAGGGCCTCCGCAAGGCCGCCGAGAGCGGGCGCGTGAAGGGGCTGGTGGTGCAGGGCGGTGCATCGTTCTCCCGCAAGCAACTGGACGAGCTCTCGGAGCTCGTGAAGCCCTACGGCGCCCCCGGGGTCGTCTGGTTCCGCAAGACGGCGGAGGGGTACGGCTCGCCGGCCAAGAAGGCCATGGGCGATGAGGGGATCGCCGCTTTCCTCGAGGCCGCGGGCGCGGAGGAGGGCGACCTCCTCGTGGTGGTCGGAGGGACCCCCAAGGTCGTGTTCGCCGCTCTTGGCGCGCTGCGCGTGGAGCTCGGTCGCAGGCTCGAGCTGATCCCGCAGGGCGCCCACGCCTTCCTGTGGGTGACGGACTTCCCCTTGCTGGAGTGGGACGAGGAGACCAGGCGTTTCTACGCGAGCCACCACCCATTCACCTCGCCCAGGCCGGAGGACGTGGACAAGCTCGAGAGCGACCCAGGTGCCGTTCGGGCGCGCGCCTACGACGTGGTCATGGACGGGGTGGAGCTGGGGGGCGGCTCGATCCGCATCCACGACCCCGCACTGCAGCGACGGGTGTTCACCGCGCTCGGGATCGACGAGGCCCAGGCGAAGCACAAGTTCGGTTTCCTGCTCGAGGCTTTCCGCTACGGCGCCCCGCCCCACGGCGGGCTCGCCCTCGGGCTCGACCGCATGGTGATGCTGATGGCCGGGCGCGACTCGATCCGCGACGTGATCGCGTTCCCCAAGACCACCGCCGGCAACTGTCTGCTCACCGAGGCGCCGAGCACGGTGGATCCCGAGCAGCTGCGTGAGCTGCACATCGCGTTGATCTAGCGGTTTGCGCGGCTCGCCGACCGGACGATGGCGGTGAGCGTCCGCGACGACGTTGCCCAGACGGAGTCAACGGTCACCGCCCGCTTCTCCGTGGGAGAACGGACCAGCCAACCCCCGACGATCCAGGGTCGGCTCATGTAGGAGCTCCTGCGGCGACCCGGCGGTCCACCGCAGCGCTCCTGCCGGGCGCGTCGCTCCGGTGACGTCCGCAGGCGAGACCGCGATCCCGGCTTCTGGTATCTTGGCGAGCATCCGGAGCGCCCCGGAGAAGGGAAACTGGCCATGAGCAAGACCCACAGGCCGGTGCGGTACGACGTCAGCCTGCTGACCGAGGACGACCTCTTCCTCTTCAACGAGGGAAGCCACTTCAACCTCTACGACAAGCTTGGCTCGCACCTCATCACCGTCGATGGTGTCGAGGGCGCGTACTTCGCGGTCTGGGCCCCCGACGCCGAGCGGATCGCGGTGACCGGTGACTTCAACGGCTGGAACAAGGGGAGCCACCTCCTCGGATCGCGCGGCCAGTCCGGAATCTGGGAGGGGTTCATCCCCGGCCTCGGCAAGGGCGCGCTCTACAAGTACCACGTGTACTCGCGTCTTCACGGCTACCGGGCGGACAAGGCCGACCCGTTCGGCTTCCACCACGAGACCCCGTCCAAGACAGGCTCGGTCGTGTGGGACCTGGACTACACGTGGGGCGACTCGGAGTGGATGTCAAAGCGAGGCCCCCGCAACCGACTCGACGCCCCAATGGCGATCTACGAAGTGCACCCGGGCTCGTGGATGCGCGTCCCGGAGGACGGGGGGCGGTGGCTCTCCTACAGGGAGCTGGCGCCCAGGCTCGCCGAGTACGTCACAAAGTTGGGCTTCACCCACGTCGAGTTCATGCCTGTGATGGAACACCCCTTCTTCGGCTCCTGGGGGTACCAGATCACGGGCTTCTTCGCGCCCACCAGCCGCTACGGCACCCCGCAGGACCTCATGTTCCTGATCGACACCCTGCACCGCGCCGGCATCGGTGTGATCCTGGACTGGGTGCCCTCGCACTTCCCCTCGGATGAGCACGGCCTCGCCTACTTCGACGGCACCCACCTGTATGAGCACGCCGACCCGCGCCAGGGGTACCACCCCGACTGGGGGAGCTACATCTTCAACTACGGCCGCAAGGAGATCTCGAGCTTCCTGACCTCAAACGCCCTGTTCTGGCTCGAGAAGTACCACATTGACGGGCTGCGCGTGGACGCCGTGGCCTCGATGCTCTACCTGGACTACTCGCGCAAGGAGGGGGAGTGGATCCCCAACGTCTTCGGCGGGCGGGAGAACCTCGACGCCATCGCGTTCCTCCGCCGCTGCAACGAGGAGGTCTACCGCCGTCACCCGGACGTGCAGATGATGGCGGAGGAGTCCACCGCCTGGCCCATGGTCTCGCGCCCGACCTACGTCGGGGGGCTGGGCTTCGGGCTCAAGTGGGACATGGGCTGGATGCACGACACCCTGGAGTACATGCACCTCGAGCCGATCCACCGGGCCTACCACCACAACCAGATTACATTCCGGCAGCTCTACGCGTTCCACGAGAACTTCGTGCTGCCGCTCTCGCACGATGAGGTCGTGCACGGCAAGGGCTCGCTGCTCGGGAGGATGTCCGGGGACGATTGGCAGAAGTTCGCCAACCTGCGGCTGCTGCTGGCGTACATGTGGGCGCAGCCCGGCAAGAAGCTCCTGTTCATGGGCGGCGAGATCGCCCAGTGGCGGGAGTGGCACCACGAGGAGAGCCTGGACTGGCACCTTCTGCAGTACGCGCCTCACGAGGGCGTGCGAAGGCTGGTCGCAGACCTCAACCGGATGTACCGCTCCGAGCCCGCGCTCTTTGAGCACGACTGCGACCCACACGGGTTCGAGTGGGTGGACTGCGCCGACTGGCAGGGGAGCGTCCTCTCTTTTCTGCGCAAGGGTGGGGGCGGGGATGCGGTGCTGGTCGCCTGCAACTTCACCCCAGTGCCGCGGATCGGCTACCGGCTGGGCGTGCCGTTCGGCGGCACCTGGCGCGAGTTGCTCAACAGCGACGCGGAATCGTACGGCGGCGGCGGGATGGGCAACTTCGGCGGTGTCGCGGCCGAGGACATCCCGACCCACGGCCGTCCGTTCTCGCTGAACCTGACGCTGCCGCCGCTGGGAGCCGTGTTCCTCAAGGGCGAGGCGCCCGGCGCCTGATAGGCCGGCAAGCCCACACCCTCGTGTTCTCTGACCCGGCAGGGGATTGTCACGTTGTTGCGAATGTGTCAAAATCCAGATTCTACGGAGGTAGAAGCGATGACGTACACGGAAACCATCGGGAAAACCGCAGGCAAAGTTTGGCAATACCTGCACGAGCATGGCAAGACGAGTCTGTCCGGCATCGAGAAGGCCGTGAAGGCACCGCGGGGCGTCGTTTTCATGGCGATCGGTTGGCTGGCGCGCGAAGGGAAGCTGGAGTTCGGCCAGGAGAAGCGCACCACCCAGGTCTGGCTGAAGGAGGGCTAGCCCCTCCCGACCGGGTTTGGGCAGGGCTCGCCCCCCAGGACCGCTACAACCGTTGCTTCCCGAGGCATTGCGCGCACGGCAGAGTCGCGCCGCCCCCATGCTCGTTCGCGGGGCGAACACCCGTGCTGCTATCCTGTGCGGGCGGCGCGTCGCCCGCACCGACAAACTACCGGAGGAGACACCGTGAGAAGACTCATCGCCGCCTTCTGCGCCGCGCTGATCTGCGCTGCCGTCGTGCCGCGGCCGGCTGATGCGTGCACCAACCTGATCGTCACCAAGGGTGCGTCGGCCGATGGCTCGACGATGATCACGTACAACGCGGACTCGCACGAGCTGTACGGTGAGCTCGTACTGATCCCGGGCGGCTCCTTCCCGGCCGGTGCGAGGCGCGAGGTCATCGAGGGGGATTCGGGTAAGTTCCTCGGCTGGATCCCGCAGGCGCCAACGACCTACTGGGTGGTCGGCAACATCAACGAGCACCAGGTCTCGACCGGGGAGACCACGTTCACCGGCCGGGACGAGCTGAAGCCGGACCCGCCCATCGGCATCGACTACGTCTCCTTGATGAACCTCGGCATGGAGCGCGCGAAGACCGCGCGCGAGGCGATCAAGGTCATGACCGACCTCGTCGCCGAGTACGGGTACGCCTCCACGGGCGAGTCCATCTCGGTGGCCGACCCGAACGAGGCCTGGATCCTCGAGATCATCGGCAAGGGCAAGGGGGTCAAGGGCGCCATCTGGGTCGCGCGCCGCGTGCCGGATGGCTACATCTCGGCGCACGCGAACCAGGCGCGCATCCGGCAGTTCCCGCAAAGCGACCCCGCCAACTGCCTGTACTCCAAGGACGTAATCTCGTTCGCCCGCGAGAAGGGGTGGTTCTCGGGCAAGGACGAGGACTTTTCCTTCGCCGACGCCTACGCACCGCTCGATTTCGGCGCGTTGCGCGCGTGCGAGGCGCGCGTGTGGAGCATGTTCCGGCGCGCCGCCCCTTCGGCGAACCTCTCGATCGACTACGTGAAGGGGGTGCCGGGCGCTACTCCGCTGCCGCTGTGGAGCAGGCCCGACAGGAAGCTGTCGGTCGCGGACGTGATGGCGCTCATGCGCGACCACTTCGAGGGCACGGAGTTCGACATGACGAAGGACGTCGGCGCCGGCCCATTCGCCTGCCCGTACCGCTGGCGGCCGATGACGTTCAAGGTGGACGGCCAGGAGTACGTCAACGAGCGCGCGATCTCCACCCAGCAGACCGGGTACTCCTTTGTCGCCCAGATGCGGTCGAGCTTGCCAGACCCGATCGGCGGGGTGATCTGGTGGGGCGTGGACGACACCTACTCCACGGTGTGGGCGCCGATGTACTGCGGCATCCGGGAGGTGCCGAAGCCGTACGGTGTCGGGGTCGCCGACCTGCACCACTTCTCGTGGGACTCCCTGTTCTGGGTGTTCAACTGGGTGGCGAACTTCGCCTACTCCCGTTACTCCGACATGATCGTTGACATCCAGCAGGTGCAGCTCGAGCTGGAGGGCCGTTTCCTCGCCGACCAGCCCGGGATCGACAAGGCGGCGCTTGCCCTCTACGCGCAGGCGCCCGACCTCGCCCGCGATTACCTGACGAGGTACTCGGTCGCGCAGGGCGAGCTGGTGCACAAGAGGTGGCGGAAGCTGGGCGAGGACCTGATCGTCAAGTACATGGACGGCAACGTCAAGGACACCCAGGGGAACGTCACCCACCCCAAGTACCCCGACTCCTGGTACCGGCAGATCGTCCAGGACCACGGCGACGCCATCAAGGTGCGCCCGCTGCCGGGTGAGAAGCCCACGAGCTGAGCCAGCGGCTTCCTTGTTGCCGCTCCGCGGCGGATTTTTTCTTGCCGGATCCGCGGTGCCTCTGTGCGGGCTTGCGCACCCCCGCGCGCTGCGCACACACACTCCTCCACCCTCGATCCTGCCTGCGGCGGAATGCCCCGCGAGTTGCGGAGCGATCACGCCACTGCGGCCCCGGCGGATTGACTACCCTCCGCCCGCCGTTCGCCTAGCCACCCGGTCACGCAAGCGTGGTATTGTTCCTAGGTTGCGGAGGTTGGGAGTCAGCTTGTGAAGGTCAAAACACAGACCACAAAAGCCTTGCCGCACACCGATCGTTTGATGGTCCGGGAGCCGGCCCAGGAGCCGCCCCTTAGTGAGCGCTTTGAGGCTCATCAGCGGGCATGGGCGCGAAACCCGGACATCCTTCAGACACACCATCGCATTTTCCTCGGAGATGCTCGTGAGATGCGCGCACTCGGTGATGAGCCTTCCGTTCACTTGGTTGTGACCTCGCCGCCTTACTGGGACCTCAAGAAATACCCTGACCACAGTTCGGCCCAACTGGGCAACCTCCATGACAAGCAGCAGTTCTTTGGCGAGTTGAGAAAGGTGTGGAAGCGTTGCTTCGACCTGCTGGTACCAGGCGGTCGCATGTGTGTTGTTGTGGGAGATGTGTGCCGCTCACGCCGCCAGTTCGGTCGGCATTTGGTTGAACCCTTGCACGCGCAAATTCAGATTGAGTGCCAAGAAACCGGCCTTGACCCCCTCGCCCCGATCATCTGGAACAAGATCGCGAACGCTGTGACGGAAGTCAAAGGTAATGGCTCCACGTTTCTAGGCAAGCCATACGAACCAAACGCGATCGTGAAGAATGACATCGAGTTCATCTTGCTGTTTCGGAAGCCTGGAGAGTACCGTCACCCCACTCGAGAACAACGGGACCTTTCGATGATTCGAAAGGAGGACCACCGTCGGTGGTTCCAGCAAGTGTGGACTGACGTCCCAGGCGACTTACAGCGAGAGCACCCCGCACCGTTCCCCAAGGAAATCGCTCGTCGGCTCATAGGCATGTTCTCGTTCGTGGGAGACACCGTGCTCGATCCGTTCTGTGGTCTTGCCACGACGAGCCTCTCAGCAATCGACATGCATCGGTCATCAGTTTGCTACGAGATCGAGCGTGAGTACTTCGAGGCAGCCCGACTTCGTCTCGCACAACTACCTTTCGATGCAACGATCGAGTTCGTTGATAGGGACGCACGCGAGGTCTGACGGTATGAGTCCTAATCCAGTCTCGTTCTTGGACCACCTTCGTTCGGAGGGTTACAACTCGCGTTCGAACAAACACTCAAACTCACTAGCACAGGCTATCGTTCACGACCTCGTGAAGTATTGTCCCGGGATGCAACAGAAAGCCCAGGCAGGCGAGCTTGTCTACGACCTAAACTTCACGCTACGTGTTGGCACGGCGGACTGGAACGTAGACCTTGTGCTTGGCCCGCCTGAGCTCGGAGCAACCCCCCCGGAACCCGGTGAGGCCATTTGTCGCAAGAAACCGTCAACGGTGCAAGTTGCGGTCGAGATCAAGTCGGTGATGACCGAGCATCACAAAGCGGTGAAGAACCGCAAGCGGGACCTTGAGGCTCACCATGAGCACGTTCACAACTATGGCGCGGAGGCAATCGCTGCTGGCGTCCTGATCGTGAACGCGGCACCGATCTTTCAATCGAGTCTGAGAAGTAAGCCGACGACTCACAAAGATCCTCGCCGGCTGGTTGAACACTGTCTAGCTGAGCTCCGCGCAGTCGCGACACGGGGTGGTTCAACAGGGCAAGGTCTTGACGCCAGGTGTGCGGTTGTCGTCGTTCACGACAACATCGACGCCAAGAAGACCAGGTTTCTTACCGGCCCTCCCGCACCCCAGGTCGGCGATCCGCTGAACTACGACGCGTTCGTGCAAGCTATCTGCGCGCACTACACGAAAAGATTCGCCTAGAGGGCGCCGCTACCGCATCTGATTCTGCCGTGGCAGTTGATTGTGGCGCATATGCCGGCGACCCTGACTCCGGAGGCTGGTGGGCACCGAGCGCGCTGAGCTTTGGGTGGTGAGGGTAAATCCGCCGCGGGGATAACGGAGCGATCACGCCGTAACTCGCGGGACCCGCACGCGCCGCCTTGAGTCATTCGGGTGGGGGGCTTTTAATCCGCGCCGTGGGTGCAAGCGGCGATCTCTCCGGAGGCCGCGGGGTCCCCAGCGCACTGAGTCTCTGGGCGGGTGGGTGTGAATCCGCCCCGGGGGTGGAGGAGCGTTCGCGCCGAAGCTCGCGGGTCCCGGACGCGTGAGCCGCGGGGGGGAGACGCCGACGCGGTTTTCTGCGGACGGCGAGGGACCCCGCTGCGGATCGCGCTGTCCGGTCGCGAGCGGAGGCGCCGCGAGCGCAGCGAGCATGCTCCGAACCCCCGGGGCAAGAAGAAGCAGTTGAAGCCTGTCAGTGTCCTGGGGAAAGCAGGCGTTTCAAGGCCCGCCTAGGGCCTTCTCTCCACCTCCCCGGTCATGGGGACGAACCGGACCGGGATCACGTCGCTCTCGGGGAAGTCCTTGTCGCCGCGGCGCGTGATCACCTTGAGCTGCTGGTAGAACGAGCCCACCGGGATCACCATGTGGCCGCCGATCGCCAGTTGATCCAGCAGCGGCTGGGGGATGCGCTCGGGGGCGGCAGTGACCACGATGCCCACGAACGGCGCAACGTCGGGCCAGCCCGCGTACCCGTCACCGGCCCGAACGTGGACGTTCTTGTAGCCGAGGGATGGCAGGCGCTTCTCGGCCTCGTGCGCCAGCGCGGCGCGGATCTCAATCGTGTAGACCTCGCACCCCATCGCGGCCAGGACCGCCGCCTGATAGCCCGAGCCGGTGCCGATCTCGAGCACGCGGTCGCCCGGCTTCACCTCCAGGAGCTCGGTCATCAGCCCGACGATGTACGGCTGGGAGATCGTCTGCCCCTCGCCGATGGGGAGCGGATGATCGGCATACGCTTCCGCGCGCACCTCGGGCGGGACGAAGAGGTGACGGGGGACCGTGCGCAGCGCCGTCAGAACGGTTGTATCGCGAACGCCGCGCGCAGCGATCTGGGTGGCGACCATATCGTCGCGCAGCTTCGCCCAGTGCTCCTCCTGGTCAGCCGTGCTGCCTCCCCCGCAACCCCACGACCAACCTCCGGCGAGCGCGAGCATCACAAGCACCGATGGCATCCTCACGTCCCGCTCCTCGCAACGAAAACATCGCGCCCCGCGACCACGGTGCGCAGAATCTTTGCCTGCAAAATCTCTGCCGCCCCTCCCACCTCGACGTCGCGGTCGAGGATGGTGAGATCGGCAGCGTTGCCGGGGACGAGCGTCCCACGCCAGTTCTCCTCAAACGCAGCATACGCGGCCCAGGACGTGTAGCCGGCCACCGCCTCGGCCGATGTGAGCGCCTCCGCCAAGTTCCACCCCTCCGAGGGTGTCCCCTGTGGGGTACGACGTGTCACCGCGGCCCACAGGCCGAGCCGGGGGTCGGGGCTCTCCACCGGGACGTCCGAGCCCAGGCACAGCCTGGCGTGGGCGGCCAGCAGCGATCGCCAGCGGTACGCCCAGGCGATCCGCTCCGGACCGAGGCGTGCCGGCGCCCAAGGCATGTCGGAAGTGCAGTGCGTGGGCTGAACCGCGGCGATGACGCCGAGCGTGGCGAAGCGGGGCACGTCGGCGGGGCGCACGACCTGGGCGTGCTCGATGCGCGGGCGCAGGGCGGCCCCGGCGGGCCCCAGCTCACGCTCGTAGAGGTCGAGGACTCGCGTCACGGCGGCGTCGCCGATGGCGTGCACGCACGGCTGGAACCCCGCCTTCGCGGCCCGCCGGATCACGTCTGCGAGGCGTGCCTCGGGCGTCACCTCGAGACCGCGCGCTCCCGGCTCGTCGGTGTACGGCTGTGCGAGCCACGCCCCGCGGGAGCCCAGCGCCCCGTCCGCGAACAGCTTGACCGCGCGTACCGCGAGCATCCCGTCCACGCCCACCCGCGCCCCGGCGGCGAACTCGCCGTCCAGGAGCTGGTCGTCGCCGCCGTCAAGCATCACGTACACCCGCAACGGCAGCCGCCCTTGTCGCTCCAGGCCCCGCAGCACGGACAGCTCCTCGCGGGTGGTGCCAGCATCCTGGAACTCGGTAATGCCGAACGCCGCGAGGTCGTTGCAGGCCAGAAGCACGCGCCGCTCGATGTCCATCACTGTGGGCGCCGGGACGGCCCTGTCCAGAAGATCTTCCGCCGTGTCCACCAGGACCCCGGTGGGGGACCCGGCGGCGTCGCGGAGGATGCGGCCGCCCGGTGGGTCCTTCGTGGCCGCGGTGATGCCGGCCGCGGCGAGGCCCCGCGCATTGGTGAGCAGCGCGTGGCCGTCCACGCGCCGGAGCACGACCGGATGGTCCGGCACCGCCGCCGAGAGCGCGGCGTGGCTCGGGAACGCTTTCTCCGGCCAGCGGTTCTGGTCCCACCCCCGGCCCGCCACCCAACTGCCGGGCGGGAGTTTCGCCGCTGCTTGTTTCACGCGCTCGACAGCTTCGGCGAAGCTCGCCGCGTCGCGCAGGTCCACCTGCTCGATCGACGCGCCGTAGCCGACGAGGTGCCCGTGGCTCTCGGTAAAGCCAGGGTAGAGGTGGGCACCCGCCACGTCCACCACCTCAGCCGCGGATCGCCGCCACGCCCCAGCGTCGCCGGGCGGGACCAGCGCGACAATGCGCCCACCCTCCACCGCGACCTCGAGCCGCTGGACGCCCGTAGGGGTGTGCACCTGACCGCCGACGAGGAGCCGGTCGCAGTGCGGGGCGCGCGAGCAGGCAGCAGCCAGAGCGGTCATGAGCGAAGCCGCCACCAGGAGGCGTAGCACACGGATACTGTAGCGGCGCGCGAGCGCCGGAGCAACGGGGAGAGGGTATTCTTGCCACCTGCAAGGAGGCCGCCATGCCCGACGAGAAAACCCTGACCCGTCGTGAGCTCATCGCCACGACCGCCAAGGCCGCCGCGGTGGCCGCCGTCGTCCACCCGACGGTTGCCCAGACACTGAAGCCGACCGCACAGTCGCGACCGGTCGCAGTTTCCTCGATGAACGGGTCTGCCGCCGTCAAGCTCGCGGTCGAGCGGATGGTCGCCGACGTGCCGCCGGTGGACGCCGCGGTGGCCGGGGTGGGGTTGGTCGAGGCCGACCCAGAGGATGTGACGGTCGGCTATGGCGGGCTTCCCAATGAGGAGGGGGTGGTCCAGCTCGACGCCGCGGTGATGGACGGCTCAACCATGCGCGCGGGGGCCGTCGCCGCCATCGAGCGCATCATGCACCCGGCCGCCGTGGCGCTGGAGGTGATGCGCCGCACCAACCGAATCCTGCTGGTGGGCGAGGGAGCCCTCAAGTTCGCCCGCGCTCACGGCTTTCCGGAGGAGAACCTCCTCACCGAGCGCTCGCGCAAGATCTGGCTTTTCTGGAAGGAGAACGCCTCGGGCAAGGACGACTGGCTGCCCGACCCGAAGGAGGTGGATGACCCGGACATCCAGTGGTTCATCAGAAAATACACGGACGTCTACTTTCGGCCCACTGGCACGATTCACCTCTCGGCCTGCTCCGGCGACGGCGGACTCGGCTGTTGCACCACCACCTCCGGGCTGTTCTTCAAGGTCTCGGGGCGGGTGGGCGACTCGCCTCTTGTCGGCTGCGGCCTCTACTGCGATCCGGACGTGGGCTCGGCGGGCGCCACCGGGCACGGCGAGAGCAGCATCATCTCCGTCGGTGCCCATACCGTGGTCGAGCTCATGCGGCAGGGCAAGTCTCCCGAGGCCGCGTGCCTCGCGACACTGGAGCGGGTCGTTCAAAACACCAAGCTCGCCTACCTCAAGGACGAGGCGGGCCGCCCCAAGAACAACCTCTTGCTGTACGCCGTCAACCGGGCGGGAGAGGTGGGGAGCGCCGCGATCTGGTCGGGCGAGAAATCGAAGTACGCCGTCTGCCGCGCAGGCTCCGGGCCCCAGCTCCTGGACAGCGCCTATCTCTACAAACGCGAGGCCGCCAAGAGATAGGTCGGAGCCAGGAGGTGAGAGTCAAGCTGAGAGTGAAGGATCGCGGAGCGGCGCGCTGTCATGCGGGCGTGGGAGCGAGCGCCTGGAGCCTGCGCTCGACCTCGTCGATGACGTAGTCGGGTGTCGAGGCCCCTGCCGTGATGCCCACGCACGTCACGCCTGCAAGCCAGGCAGGGTCGATGTCCTCGGCGCCCTGGACCAAGTAGCTCGGCTTGCTGCGGGCGCAGATGTCGTGGAGGTGCCTGGTGTTTGCGGAGTGCTTGCCGCCCACCACCAGCACCAGCTGGACCTCGGGCTCGCCCGCCAGCTCACGGGCCGCGTCCTGGTTTTCCTTGGTGGCGTAGCAGATGGTGTCGGCGCGGGAGGTGTTGGGGTTGGCGGCCTCGATGGCCCGCACGACGTCCTCGTACTCCTCGGCATTGAGCGTGGTCTGGTAGAAGACGGTGATCTTCGGGTAGCGCGACCAGTCGACCGCCCGCGCGCCCTCCACGGTGTGGACGATATGGTAGGTCGTCGGGTCGAGGTCGTGCGTGTAGCCGACGACCTCGCGGTGGTTCGGGTCCCCGATGAACACCAGGTGTGCACCGTCCTGCTGTGCGTGCTGCGACTCGCGGTGGATGTCGTAGACGAACTTGCACGTCGTGTCCAGGATCTCCAGGCCGCGTTCGCGCGCCCTCGCGTGGAAGGAGGGAGGCACGCCGTGGGCGGAGAACACGATCACGCCGTCGCCGACCTCGTCCATGGCGTGCACCGTACGGACCCCGAGCCGGGCCATCTCCTCGACGACCCTCTCGTTGTGGACGACCTGGCCCAGGATTGCGCCACGACCGCCGCCCTTGGCGAAGCGCTTCACCTTGATGTCGGCGACCCGCACCCCGGAGCAGAACCCGTACTTTGCAGCGCGCTTGATCTTCATGCCACTCCTGCCGTCAGGGTGCAACAAACCCCTCCGGGCCAAGCTTCCCGAGGCGCCGGCGGTAGGCCGCGAGCGCTTCGAGAGTGTCGGAGATGTGGTCCCCGCCGAACTTGGCGAGGAGGGCGCGCGTCAGCACGAACGCGAGTGCGGCCTCGACGATCACGCCGCACGCGGGAACAGCCGTGACATCCGAGCGCTCGTAGGCGGCCTTGGCCGCCTTCCCGGTGGCGAGGTCCACCGAGGGCAGCGGCTCGCGCAGGGTGGAGATCGGCTTCATGAAGGCGCGGAGGACGATCTCCTCGCCGTTGGAGACGCCTGCCTCGAGGCCTCCCGCGTGGTTTGATCCCCGGCGCAGACCGCCCCGGCCGGGGAGGATGGGGTCGTGCGCCCGGGAGCCTGGCAGGGAAGCCGTCTCGATCCCGGCGCCGATCGCCACCGCCTTGACCGCCTGTACCGCCATCACGGCCTGAGCGAGCTGGCCGTCCAGGCGCTCCTCCCAGCGTGCGTACGAGCCGAGGCCCGGCGGCACGCCCCGCGCGACCACACCCACGACCCCGCCGAGGGTCTCACCGGCGCGCTTGGCCTCGTCGATTCTGGTGACGAGATCGCTCTCCCGGTCCGGGGCGACCGTGCGCAGCGGGGAGGCATCGTCGACCCTCTCGAGATCGGCGAAGCTCGGAGGGCCGTCCAGCAGCACCGTGCCGCCGAGCGCCAGCACGCCCGACCGGATGGACACGCCGCAGCGGGTGAGCAACTGCTTGCACACCGCACCGGCCGCGACACGCGCGGCGGTCTCGCGAGCGGACGCGCGCTCGAAGGCGTTGCGGAGGTCCTCGGTGTGACCGTACTTCCAGGCGCCCACCAGGTCCGCGTGCCCGGGGCGAGGAGCCGTCAGACGGCGCCTCTCCGCCGCCTCCGGGTCCACCTCCCATGGGTCCATGACGCGCGACCAGTTCTCCCAGTCGCGGTTCGGGATCGCGAGCAGCAGCGGCGAGCCGAGAGTGACGCCGCCGCGCAGGCCGGCGCGCACGTCCACACGGTCCTTCTCGATCTTCTGCCTGCCGCCGCGCCCGTAGCCGTGCTGGCGGCGTGCGAGCTCGGCATCGATGGCGGCTCGGTCCAGGCGCAGGCCCGCTGGAACACCCGAGAGCACCGCCACCAGCTCGCGGCCGTGGGACTCCCCGGCGGTGACGAGGTCGAGCGCCACCTACCGCCCCCCCGCCCCTCCGGCCTCGAGGGTCACCTGCACCTCGATCGTGGAGGCGCCGCGCTTGACCAGGAGCTTCACCACGTCGCCAGCCTTGTGGTCGCCGAGGGCGTACATGTAGTCGTAGATGTTGCGGATGTCACGGTCGCCGAACCGCAGCACGATGTCCCCCGCCTTGAGGCCGGCCTTGTCGGCCGGGGAGCCGCCGCGGGCGCCCGAGAGCTTCACGCCAGGACCCTCGAACCCGTACTCGGGGATCGCGCCGGTGCGCACCTTGAAGCCGCGCCGTTCCCCCGCGCCTTCGTCGGCGACCTTCTGGAACGTCGGCCGCTGCGGGAGGTTGGCCACCCGCAAGGTGAGGTCTGCGGCGAAGCCCACCACCTCGGCCATCCCCTTGTACCTGAGGGTGTCGGCGGTGTCGGAGGGTTTGTGGTAGTCCTCGTGCGCGCCGGTGAAAAGGAACAGCACCGGGATGTCCGCCGCGTAGAACGACGAGTGGTCGGAGGCGCCGAATCCACCCTTGTTGGTGGAGAGCTTGAAGTGGTGGTTGGCGTTGAGCTTCTCGACGAGACTCTGCCACTGGGCGGCGGTCCCGTAGCCGCCGATGGTGAGCGCAGGGCCGGGCTTCGGGCGGCCCACCATGTCGAGGTTCACCATCGCAACGATCTGCTCCTTGGGCAGCGGCGGGTGCTGGACGAAGTGGCTGGAGCCGAGCAGGCCCTCCTCCTCGCCGGCGAATGCCGCGAAGATCAGGGTGCGTGCCGGTCGTGCGGCCACCATCCGGCGAGCGATCTCCAGCATCCCCGCGGTGCCCGAGGCGTTGTCGTCGGCACCCGGATGCACGGCGCGGACGTCGGGGGCGAGCGTGCCGCTCCCCTCGCCGCCGTAGCCGAGGTGGTCGTAGTGCGCGCCCACGACCACTACTTCCCCGGAAAGCGCGGGATCGCTCCCGGGCAGCGTCGCCAACACGTTGATGGCGTCCGCCCGCTCCTGCACGACGTCGGCGGTGAGCGCCGCCGTCACACCCAGCGGGCGGGACGCTGGCTCATTGCGCTCGATCATGCGCTGCTGCAAATCGGCGAGAGTGAAGCCATGCCCGGCGAACAGCGCTTCTGCGAGCGGAGTCGAGATCCCGAGAACCGGCAAGCCCGAGTCCACGAACGAGGCGTCGAAGGAGATCTTCACCGGCGCGGTCTCTCTGGCCCCGACGGGCCCGGTTGCGACCAGGACCGCCACTGCCCCAAGCGCCCGCGCCTCGGAGGCTTTGCGGCGCAGCGCCATGTGGGGTTGGAAGCGGGAGGCGGGGTCGTCGCCGTCGGGTGAGTACCGCAGCACCAGGACAACCTTCCCTTTGACGTCGAGACCCGCGTAGTCGTCGTAGCCGAGGTCGGGGGCGTGGATCCCGTAGCCTGCGAACACGACCTCCCCCGAGGCGCTCCCGGACGAGGAGAACGAAAGCGGGCGGAAGTCCTCCTCGACCTTTGCCGTACGGGTCCCACCCGGAAGCTCGAAGAGCAGCGCGTTGCCGGGCCCGGGGTGGACCCGTGCGATGAAGGAGAAGTGCTGGAAGCAACTGCCGTCCTCCCCTGCGGGCTTCAAGGCAAGCTCCCGGAAACGGTCGGCGATGAACTCGGCGGCCACCTTTGCCCCTTCCGAGCCGGAGAAGCGGCCCTCGAGGGCGCCGGAGGCCAGGAAGTAGACATCGTAGGAAAGCCGCGCCTGCGTGTCCTGGGACGTCGCCAGGGGAGCCGCCGCAAGCGAGGCCGCCAAAACGAAAGTGAGACCAAGTAGCGCGAGGTGCCTACGCGACATTCATCCTCCGCGTGCATGCGCGTTGGGCAGGAAACCACAAACCGCGCCCGCTGCTGCGCGTCGCGGATGCTAGCACAGGGGGCCGCACCGCCTTCCCTTGCGCTCCGAGGGGTCGGGACCTATCCTGAGTCGTGATGCGGCGCGCGCTCCTGGTCGTGGTGGCTCTCCTGGCATGCGGGCTGGCAGCGGCCGAGGAGTACTTCGTCCCGATGGTCGGACAGAAGCAGGGCCAGGATGGGGCGTGGTGGAACACCGAGGTGTGGATCTGCAACACCGCCATCACGACCGGCGGCTACGCGGTGATCTTCCTGCCCGGGGGCCAGCCCAACTTCGACGGGCTGAAGGCCGAGCCGGTCCTCGAGGACCTCCCCCCGGGAGCCACGCTCTACCGCAACGACCTCGTCCCGGAAGGCAGCGTCGGCGTGCTCCGCATCCTGGCCACGCCCGGGGTGGTCGTCTTCACGAGGGTTTTCAACGCTGCTGGCCGCGGCTCCTTCGGCCAGGGGATCCCGGCCCTGCCGAGGACCGCCGCCACCAAACCCGGGGACATGGCTCAGCTGATCGGCCTGCGGCGGACGCCGCAGTTCCGCACCAACATCGCGCTCTTCAACCCCTCCACCGAACACGGCACTCTGCTGATGCGCGTGTACCTGCAACGCGGCGAGCTGGCCGGGGAGGAGTCCTACCGGCTGGCCCCCGGCGGGTACATTCAGCTCGACGACGTGCTGCACGCCTTCGGGGTCGCGCGCGGCGAGCACCTGCGCGCCGAGGTGAGCGGGACCGTGCCGTTCTTCGCCTTCGCATCGGTGATCGACGCCCGCTCGGGCGCGCCGACGCTGGTGCCCGCGGCGCACTGACTTCCCGCTTCGTCGGCAGAGGGCCGCCACCCTGGCTTCGCCTGAGCTTCCGAGAGACCCCGCCGGGCTCCTGTCCCGGCGGCTGTTGGCCCGCCGGGAGCAGTGCCTTCGCCCTCGCAGGTGGTGGCCGGGGCAGCGTTCTTCTGTATAATCGAGGAGATGAGACTCATCTTGTCAAGGCGCAGCAATGAGTTGAGGTGGGGACGCGCTGTGCCGACCGCCGGGACGGGGTGATGCGCTGGGAGAGCGTCTTCCAGAGCGGGCACGACCCCTCTTTCGTCCTGGAGGGTGACCAACTTGTCGCCGCAAACCGCGCGGCGGGCAAGCTCTTCGGGTGCCCGCCCGAGGAACTCGTCGGTCTCTCGTTGAGTGATCTCTTCGCGCCGGGGCAACTCGCCGGCTCGGCCGCGCCGGAAGCCATCGGCGCCTGGGCGGCAGGGGCGCGGGTCGGGGAAGTCCACCGTCTCCAGCTATGTGGACGGCGTAGAGACGGTTGCGAGTTCGACGCCGAGTTCTGCCTCACGCTGCTTGTAGGCAAGGAGCGTCAGCTCCTCGCGAGCGTGCGGGAGTTCGGCGTGGGCGACCACCCCGCAGGCGGGACGGGGCGGGGTCTATCGGGTCGTACTGCTGAGGACCACCACCGCACCCTGGTGAACAACTTCCCCGAGGGTGCACTGGTGCTCTTCGACACCGACCTGCGGCTCGCAACGGCCGAGAGCGCGGTGCTGGCTTCGGCCGGTTTCCCAAAGGAGTCGCTGGAGGGGAGGTCGCTCGCGGCCCTCCTGCCCGCCAAGACTTTCAGGCTGGTCGAGCCGCACCTGCGCGGCGCCCTTGCCGGACAGGATTCGGTTCTGGAGGTGCCCTTCGGCGGTCGTGTTTACAGCGTACACGTGCGCCCGGCCAGGGACCCCGCGGGCGAGGTCGTCGCCGGCATGGCGGTGGTGCAGGACATCACAGCGCGAAAGAAGGAGGAGGACAACCTCCGCTACTTGAGCGCCCACGACCCACTCACCAGCCTCTTCAACCGTCTGTACTTCGAGGAGGAGATGGCGCGCCTCGCGAAGGGGAGGCACTTCCCGGTCAGCGTCGTGTCCGCAGACGTGGACGGGCTGAAGTCGGTCAACGACCGCCTCGGCCACGCCGCCGGCGATGAGATGCTCCGTCAGGCTGCCGAGGTCCTTCAGGTGTCGTTCCGGCCCGGCGACGTGGTGGCCAGAATCGGTGGCGACGAGTTCGCGGTGCTCCTGCCCGGGGCGAGCGCCGCCGCCGGAGAGTCCGTGCTGGCGCGCGTCCGCCGCAACGAGAACGCCTACAGCGCTCGCGACGACCGCCTGGCCGTGCACTTCTCGCTTGGCCTCGCCACCGCCGAGGAGGGCGAGTCGCTTGCCGAGACCCTGCGCCTCGCCGACTCGCGCATGTATCGGGACAAGCTCGAGCACGCGAAAAAGCCCTGAGCGGGCGTCGGGCTCCCGGTCCAGGAGCACAGCAGTCCGAGCCGCGCAGTTGACCCCCGATGGGGTCCCACCTATCTTCTTTGTTGAATGGCTGTGGATGATACGGACCCATCGGCTGTTCGGGCCGACCGCGGCTCCAGCACCTGCCCGGCGAACCGTGAACAGACCGCAGTGCATACCTGCCCAAACTGCGGCAGCGCCCTGGTCGAGCGCTCGTGCAAGCTGGTCTGCCCGACGCCGGTGTGCGGCTACTACCTCTCCTGCTCGAATTTCGTCTGACGCAAAATCGGCGGGGCTGGCCCTCACCTAGAAGCGCAGGCCTGCGCCCAGGAAGGGACCCGAATTCTTCAGCTTCGCGAGGTCGGGCTCGTCTTTCACCTCGAGGTCGAAGTAGCGGTAGCCACCGGTGACTACGAGGTGGGAACCCAGGATCAGCTTGAGCCCGGCCTCGCCGTCCACGGCGTGGCCCCGATCGCCCCAGCTCATGCCCGAGGCCTCGGCAAAGATGTTGAGCACCCGTGACGGGTTGATGTCGAGAACCAGACCGATGCTGGGCACCGTCGCCGAGAAGCTCTTCTTCTCGTCCACCGGAGGGGCAAGCTCCGGAGCCGAAAGCCCCGCGTCGACCGAGATCTTCTTGGCCTCGAGGAGCGTGCCAAAACTGACCTTGGAAGAACGCCCACCGACGAACTCCCACACCCAGCCGTAGCGCCAATACTCGAGGTTCAGCTTGGTGAGGACCCTGGTGCCGACCGTGTAGAGCTGGCCGTTGAACAGGATGGTCCGAGTGACGTCCTGGTTGGCGCTGTAGTCCATCTTCACGTAGGCCACGCGCAGCCTGCTGTTGGGGCCGGTTGCCAGGGTGAGCCGAAGGTCTTTGAGGTTCTTGTCCCTCAGGCCGAGGTCACTCTTGAGGTCGATCGTGCTGAGGTCGCTGGGCACCTCGGCGTGGTCCCCCGTGACCCGGATGGTGGCAGTCAGGGTAGCCGGCCAGTACCTGCCCTCGAGCTCCAGCACCTGCGCGGACGCAACGGTGCCCACCGAGGCGAGGCAGCTTGCGACCAGGAGAAGTCTCTTGACCATTTCCCTTGCCTCCATTCGTGCCCACGTCTGCAGACGCGGCCTTGCAGGGGTGTGCCCTGGTGACAGACTAGAATAGCGCCCTCCGCAAGCGGTGTGAACTTGCTCACAACAAGATCCGACCCGGGCTCTGTTCGGGTGCTGGCGCCTATACTCGTCGCGTGGGAGCTAGCGCCGATCGCGCTGTGGGCAGATACACCTCGAGAGTACGCCGCATGCTGCGGCGGCAGTGGCGTCGGCTTCGAT
>Ga0315296_10001675_pt1 | contig 19285 bp, 23 predicted proteins | sample YL17G14_18_MG_FD_203921 | JGI IMG/M metagenome (GOLD analysis project Ga0315296, IMG submission 203921) | Sediment microbial communities from Yellowstone Lake, YNP, Wyoming, USA - YL17G14_18 | ecosystem: Environmental > Aquatic > Freshwater > Lake > Sediment | place: USA: Wyoming | collected...
TTAAATACTCCTTTTATAAACAAAAAAGAGCCGGCTTACGCGAATATTCTCCTCTCAGATCCCCGCAAGATAGATCAAACCTACTTCTACACTCGTCTGCACACTCATATCAAATATTCAAGCAAGCCTCGCTTCACGCATCCAATACGAAGACCAAGAATTACAGCATCTGCTCGCGTCTCTAGGCCTCAGCCATTCATATACCCCCTATAGGTATAAGGGCCTCCACACACAGAACCCCCATACAGATTCCGATAGCGGACAGGCCAACAAGCCTGCTGAGGCGTCGAACAGACCTAAACCTATAAACAAAGCAAGAACCATAAGTCAAACTAGGCAAAGACATGACCAGAGAAATCGCCGAAATTGGCATAATCGGTGGGTCCGGAGTATATGACCCCGGCCTCTTTGAGGAGATCAAAGAGATCAAAGTCTACACTCCTTTCGGAGCTCCTTCATCGCTCGTCGGTGTTGGTACCTACGAGGGTACGGAAGTCGCCTTCATCCCACGCCACGGAAGAGGGCACACGATACCACCGCATAAGATAAACTACCTAGCTAACATTTGGGCTCTCCGCGAACTCGGCGTAAAACGCGTCATCGCATCTTCCGCTGTAGGAAGTCTCAGGCAGGACTACAAACCAGGCGACTTCGTTATCCCCGACCAGTTCATCGACCGCACGAGAAAAAGAATAGACACATTCTACGACGAGGGACAGGTATGCCACGTCTCGTCCGCTGACCCCTTCTGCCCCCAGCTCACCGAATTCTTCACAAACCTCGCTAAAAGCCTAGACTTCCCAACACACGGCCAAGGAATCTACGTATGCATCGAAGGCCCCCGATTCTCCACCAGAGCTGAGTCACGCCTCTTCAGGACATGGGGTGCTGACATCATTGGAATGACCCTGTACCCGGAATGTGTACTCGCAAAAGAAATGGAGCTCTGCTACGTAACCATATGCATGGTCACAGACTACGACGTATGGGCCGAGAAACCGGTTTCGACCGAGGAAATAAAAAGAACCCTGGGAGAAAACTCACAAAACTTCAAGGATCTAATCATGCAAGCCATACCGAAGATGCCTAGAGAAAGAACCTGCGAATGCGGATCAGCTCTAAGAGATGCCTTAGTCTAGATTTAAGAAGACTTTGTAAGGGCCCTCCGCCGCTCCGTCTCCTCCAGAATCTCGACTATTTCCCTCTCATCGACGTCTAACCTAAACCTCTCCTTGAGCTTAGCCTTTATCTCCGAAAGCTCAGTTGCTCCGCTTTCCTGTACCTTGGACACAAGATTGCACATATCTTCAACAAAGTTCCAAGGAAAGATAACCCACCTCCAGCTTATCTTCTCAGCATAATAGTCAGGCACAAACTTCGAACCAGTTATGTGCCGTAAGGCAGCAGTTCGAACCTCACCCGGATTCAGAGTTCTGACATAGTCAACAGAAACCCGCATACTCTCACCTGTGTCAGTAATATCGTCTACTACGAGAACCTTCTTCCCGCGAAGATCAATGCTAAAGGGATACTTCAGGTTCGCCTTCCCATCTGGAGTAGCCGTCATTCCCCAATGCTCAACCTTCAGACTCATTAGATCCTTGACACCAAGATAATCGCAGAGAACCCTGGCCAGAGCCCAGCCGCCGCGCGCCAAACCGACAATGATATTCGGCTGAAAAACAGAGGCCCTGATCTTCATGGCCACAAGGCTCGACAAACGAGCGAAGGACTCCCAACTCATCCTCTCGCACTCAAAACCATCCGCCTGCATAGCCCTTCCAGATTCTAACGAGAACCATAGTTAGGATAAGACTTCCCCTCTGCCTGCCAAAACAAATCCAAGCTCTTCGGAGCATAGAGCATCAGAATCATGTCAACAGAGCAGCTAACACTAGAAGGCACAATTCACGACTATCGCGCGCAGAGGAAAAAAGGCAGTTCTTAAATAGTCAGCTGAGAAGCCTGTAGAAGAATGACCGAGACAAGCTACAGAGACATGCTACAAAGAGCACAGGAACGGCTCCCAAAGAAACTAGAAAAATACGAGAGATTTGAGATTCCTAGGCTTCACATAGTAATAGCTGGAAGGAAGACCGTCTTCCTCAATTTCAAAGATATTTGCGATGCCCTCAATAGAGATCCAAAACACGTTCTAAAGTTTCTCTCAAAGGAGATGGCGACACTGGCAACAACCGAAGGCGCACGAGCAGTCTTCCAAGGAGTCTTCAAAGAAGACACGATAAACAACCTCATCAAGACCTATGTACAGAGATATGTCATCTGCCCAGTATGCAAACGTCCGGATACGAGAATCATGCGAGATAAACGCCTATCATTCCTCGTCTGCGAGGCGTGTGGCGCAAGATCCTCTATAAGCGAGAAAATCTGACCCAGCGTACAGCACCACCGAAAGATGAACGGTGCGAGAAGGTTGAACGAAGAGGTATACGTCAAATCCACAATCCATAACCGCGAAGTACTCGTCGCTGTATGTGATGCCGATCTCTTGGGCAAAACTCTCGAAGGAGGACGAGTTCCCTTCAAAGTCAGCGAGAGCTTCTACAAAGGAGAACTCATGGAAGTTGAAACGTCGCTGGACTTCATCAAAAGAGGAACCATAGTGAACGTCGTCGGAAAAAAGGTAGTTGAAGCAGCCATAGAAGCTAGGCTCGTTCACCCAGAAGCAGTTCTATACATAGGGCAGATTCCCCACGCCCAGATAGTCCGAATCTAGAACGAGACAGCTTCTTTGCAGAAATAGGTCTCTATCACAGAAAGTCAGTTAGCTTCTTCTGTGACAGAGTTCTCCTAAGCAATGTGCTAGCTGAAACCCAATGATTCAAGCCTATGGTAAGTCGGTTCATAACCCTATCTATAGCTTCCTCAAAAGTGTCAAACCTAAGAGGCTTATGCTTCATCGCATTCCTAACATTCTCCCTAACCTGCCACACCCCTACAGGCAATATGTAATCCGGATAGGCCTCACGAAAAATGATCGCTTTAGCCTGCCTCCCAACCTTTTCCAAATGCTCTGCTACCGCCAGCCTCCCCGAGTAGTAGCATCCACCCATAGAAGCATAGCTCCATCTACCATTGTGCCCCTCCCAGTCAGTGATCATAGCCACATCCTCTGCATCAGGATTCCAGACAGTCTTGGGATACCAAGCCTCAAAAGCCTCATAGCTCCAAGCATCCGGGATAAGCAACACTTCGAACCTGTTTCCAAGATAGTCAGACTCATAGACCTCACACTCATTGATCCAAGGATATCGTTTTATCTCCTCCATCAATTCCCTCGAAAGGATGCTGTCTACAGCAGTGATACTCCATCTTGTGGGAACCAGCTTCCTGTTGCGCTTGAGCCCAAAGGCACCTACGCTAAAAGCCCTTTGGATCTTCGTCACTGACAGGCCCTGCTCATATAGGGTTCTAACAGCTTCAGCCGCCTTCAAATCGTCATCGTAGTGCGCCTTCTCCATCTTGTTATCCCACCTAACATAACCAACCTCTAGATCCTTCAAAGGTGCAGAAGGGCCCATTGGCTGAACTTCTCCATCAAACAGGAAGTCTTTCTGAGGCTTCTTCCGAAGGTCGAGTTCGGTATCCACGTAATGCTCAGACAAGGCCAGCTCAAGCGTTTGATCCATAAGTCTCCCAGCTTCCTCAAACCTCTTAACATGCACCTTGAAAGTCCCTCGGATAAGCTGAGACCTGAAGTCTATTATCTCGTCTATCGAACGACCAAACCAGTTCTCAGGTTCATCTAGAAGAGAAGTGTCACCATACGCTGGAGGCGCAAGAGGCCCCGCATAGACATAAGGATAGCCGAATCTTCCCACGAAGACAGATGGGGGGGATGATCCCTCTATGCTTAAAGCATCTGTACTCTTCCACATCTTCAGATCCGATATAAGTCTCGTGAGAACAGGGCACCTTGTCTTGCCGCAGAGAAGCTTAGATCCCTTGCAGACAACACATAGGCTACTATGAGGCGCCTTCAATCTAAGATAATCCCGGGTATAGTCAAGATCACGAGCAAGACCCCAGTCGTCCAGAGCGAGCTCTCTAACCCAAACATCGCTTGTCTTGATCTTCCTTGCTATACGCTTTGGCAATCCAACTACTTCAAAGAAGAAAAGGAAGGTAATAACATTCCGATGCGTCAACCCCATTTCGAAAACCATAATGCTTCATCCTCAGAGTAGACCTCTGCAATGTGAATACCTCTTTTAACTCAAAAGTGACAGATCTCACCATGAACAGATGCCTCAAGATTATATGCTATTCCTTGCGGCCTCGGAGTTAATATCATCACTTCTATCGTTGTCTCCTGACACCTATCGTGCAATCAACTCCTAAAAAGGTTGTATAGTCAGCTAAGAGAATAGGGACCTGATCCCTGTGCCACCAGCTGATGGAGATATGAACTATGCCGAGATGTGAAATATGTTATGAAGATGTAGAGAAGACGTATACCTGCAAGAACTGCAAACTCGAGTTCTGCGAAGAGTGCGGAGACCCAAAGAAAAAACTCTGCATGCTCTGCTTGGAGGAAGAGGAAGAAGAGAACGAAGACGAGGAAGAAGAAGAGGACGAAGAAGACGAACCTGAGAAGACAAGAAGACAGTATTAGAGCCTGAGAAGAGCACTACATCCGACTTGTCATCAGCCTCAACAACCCTCTTTTTCTTGATATCTGAACACGCCTTTACTTACTGCCTGCTCGGACGGACTTAGATTCTTACGCTACGAATTGTCCATTCACTACTCACTACTCTAACGGGGAGATCTGACAATACCTTTAAAACGACTCACGGTGACAAATGCACCCGAAAATCCAAGAATATCATGGTGATAACATGAACCTCATCAAGAATACTAAGAGCATATGCCCTGAATGCTTCAAGGTAATAGACGCAAAGATCTACGAAGAAGACGGAAAAGTCGAGATGGACAAAACCTGCCCTGAACACGGCTACTTCAAAGAATCGTACTGGGGAAGTTACGAGCAATACAAGCGAGCCCAGAAGTACGACCACATGGGCACAAAGCTGAACAACCCCCGAACCCAGACAGAGAAAGGATGCCCCTATGATTGCGGCATATGTCCTGAACACAAGTCACACACGGTTCTAGCAATAATCGATGTAACCAACCGCTGCAACCTCAGCTGCCCCATATGTTTCGCCCATGCAGGAGCTGCAGGCTACATATATGAGCCAACCCAAGATCAGATCAGAGGAATGCTCGAGAACCTGCGAACCAACCACCCCGTTAAGCCACCTGCTCTCCAATTCTCCGGTGGCGAGCCAACCGTTAGGGAAGACCTCCCTGAACTCATCAAGATGGCGAAGCAACTGGGCTTTGAACATGTCGAGGTAAACTCAAACGGGCTTATAATGAGTGAAAGCGTTGACTACTGCATGACTTTGAAGGAAGCAGGTGTTAGCACCGTCTACCTTCAGTTTGATGGCTTAACGCAAGAGGTATACGCAGCGGCACGAGGACGCCCCTTGCTCGAAGTCAAGAAAAAGGCCTTAGATAACCTTAGGAAAGGGGGCTTCAAGAGCGTTGTCTTAGTTCCCACTCTTGTGCGCGGAGTCAACGACAGCCAAGTTGGTGACATCATACGGTTCGCCGTACAAAACAAGGACGTCATAAGATGTGTAAACTTCCAACCTGTCTCAATCACAGGAAGGATAAACCGAGAACAACGCGAAGCGATGAGAATAACGATACCTGACCTTATGCGCCTATGCGAAGAGCAGACAGAGGGTCTCTTGAAGCAAAGTGACTGGTTCCCGGTGCCATCAGTCGTGCCACTATCTCAATTCGTGGAACTGCTGAATGACAGGAAATACGTTGAGTTCAGTGCGCATCCGAACTGCGGAATGGCAACTTACCTCGTCGATGAAGGTGACAAGATGGCGCCGATAACAAAGTTCGTTGATGTGGAAGGCTTCCTCAGATCAATAGCTGATGCCGTGAAAACTGCTGAAGAAGGCCATAAGACGAGAGCCAAACTATCTATTGCGCGGAATGCGCTGAGCAAGATAGACTTCGGGATGCTGAGAAAATACATTCTGCCGGTCATCTGGAGCGGTACCTACGACAGTCTAAGAGAGCTGCATATGCGCATGATAATGATAGGTTCAATGCACTTCATGGATCCCTACAACTTCGACCTCGAAAGGGTCCAAAGATGTCTTATCCATTATGCCACACCAGACGGCCGACTCATACCTTTCTGCACCATGAACACACTCCACCGGGCTTCAGTCGAACAGAAGTTCAAGATGTCATACGAGGAATACCAAAAGAGTAAGACAGTGACAGAAGCTTCCCCCTAGTTCACGGACAAACGCCAATTCCGCTCCCATTTCAATCTTTCTCTGCCCCAAGCCCTCAAACCAAAAAAAATGGAAGGAAATCTATCATTCATTCTGCAGTAATATGCATCCAGGACCTCGTTACTGTTTCGGAGTTGCCTTTGCCTTCTCTATGGCTGCTTCGGCAAGCTTTTTTCCAAGTTCTCTGCATTTCTCCAAATCCTGATCTGTTGGCTTTCTCGAAGTGAAGACTCCATCTGCCGCCTTTTCGAATTTAAAGGATGTCATCATATTCTCAATGCTCAGCAACGCTGTGTTGCTGGCTCCTCCACCAGATGTGAAGGCGACGGCCACCTTTCCTGCAACATTGTTTCGCACACTCCAAGCTTTGTCGAAGAAGTCTTTCATTTGTCCGGCCATGTATCCAAAGTAGTTGGGGGATCCAAACGCAGCACCATCGCAGCTGATTAGATCATATACGGTTGCGTAGTCGACTCTCTTGACTGAAACCTGTGCAAGCGATCTAGCTCCATCAGCCACCGCTCTAGCCAGCGTCTCAGTATTGCCTGTGGTACTATAGTACAGAACAAGAACTTGAACCATGCAATCACCATGAGAGAGCCCCTCTGTCTGAGCACATAAGTGTTTAGCGAGTCAAGCCTTACCCTATTTCAAAGCCGGGGATCTACATGCTCTCAACTTTCTCCAAGCGATAGTTGAGCAGCTTGTCACCTGTATCGAAGTAGAAGTCGCCTAGGAACCGCTTGTTCTGTAGTAAGAGGGGTAACCAGTGGCGATCGTCATCCCACATCTGATCAAACGGCATTCTTTCAAGGTCCACCCAAAGCGGAGAAGCCTCATCCGATTCTCGCAGTTCACCATCAAAGCTGGTAGAGGAGAATATGTAGACGATCCAGTCAGGTTCTTCCTTTTCGCCGAAATAGAACCGGAGAAAGCCGTGACTTCGCACAGAGCTCAGTTTCAGTCCGGTTTCTTCATATACCTCTCTCATGACGCATTCCTCAGCGGTCTCTCCTTCCTTCAGCTTCCCCCCGGGTGCATTCAGTTTTCCTGCACCGAATCCCTTCTTTTTGCGTATCAGCAAGGCTGCGTCATCTCTGATGACATAACAAAGCGTTCCGTGGATGGTCACCTCGCAAATCCCTCAGTCTCGAAGTATCGCCTTCCTTTGGTTTAACTCTTTACAGTCATGATTCAAATGAGACTTAGAGCGGACTTCTCCATCACACACCACCGCTAATTTATAAGACCAGAAAATAATCTCATCGTGAGAGAAGTGGTCCCGATGGAGAAAGAAGATACAAAGATCACTTGGATTAAATGCCCAGAATGCGGCGCAAAGATTGGCATTATCATCTCTGTAGGAAGAGGCCTTAAAGAAGAGACTGCCCAGCAACCAGCAACAGTGGAAGAAGAAACCTTCCCTTCAGCTTTGGCTCCCGTGACAGGTCTGCAAGAGAGACTGGCGGTATCTGGCATCGACCTCTCTCTTCTTGACATCCAGGAATCCGAAGAGCTTACAGTGATAAGGCCAAAGAGATTCCTCGGAGATACTTGGGGAAAGGTTAACGACGCGATAAGAGCGTCAGGCGGGGTATGGGTAAGAGAGGGCCGAGAAAGCCGCTGGGAGATACAGAAGCAGGAGACAGACTAGGGCCCTGAGTCTTCCTTCTTCAGCAGATGCAGGCAGAGCTCTTTCACCCAGCCGCCGCTGTTGGAATTTTCTGCTATCTCTCTTAGATATTCATCCCAGCTCAGCCCGAGTACAGCCTTCCAATATTCATATTTCTCCCTCAGATTTGCGTACGCTCTTAGATGATATGGGCATAGAGTCTGGCCGTCAGCTACCAAGTTCGTACATATGACGCATCTTGGCATCATTCTTTACCTGCCTTTCTTGGAGGGGCAGCTCATGTTAACGCAGCGAGAGAGCGGTCTTCGACCTTCTGCTGAAACTCTGATGACAGGAGCTCCACAAGCCGGACAACTTCTGCCAGTTGCCTCTATCTTCCCTGCTTGTGGCAAAGAGTAAGTCGTCTTGCAGCCAGTCTTTAGATAGTTACTGCAGCCGGCGAAGCGTTTGCCTGTGCTTCTGCTTCTTATCACTCGAATGGTTCCAGTCTTACACTCAGGACATAGCCCCAGCTCGTTTTCCTTGACTTCACTGGTTCTCAAAGCCGCATTTAGCATGCCTCCCACAAGAGCCTCTTTATCCTTAAACCCCTTTAATATCGGCTTAAGCGTCTCAACTGCCTCTGCAACTACCTCTTCAGGAACCCTCTTCTCCAGCAAAATAAGCTCCATGTCACTCTCAAGAGCTCGAGTCATCTCAACAGACAGTACTTCTGGACAGTACTTCTCAAACGTATCCACTATGACGAACCCTAGGTCTGTCATAGTGACGCTTTCATCTTGAATGTATCCTCGCTTGAACAGAGTGTCTATTATGTCAGACCTAGTGGCTTTTGTTCCAATCTCTGAGTCCTCCATCAGTTTGAGAATTGAACTGGGATTGAACCGTGGGGGAGGAGAAGTGAACCTTTCTAAGCCTTCCAGTCTGGTGACTGTGATGTCCCGTCCTACCTGTAAGGCGGGGAGAAGCATGTCTTCTCTTCTTAAGTATGGCCCATAGAACTCAATCCATCCCAAGTGCTTGGTCTGCCTTCCGCGAAGATAGAAAAGATGAGAGCCTACCTCGACATCCACTTTGATGCTCGTGAAGACAGATGCATCGGCTAGAGAAGCAAAGAAACGTCGAACAATCAGATCAAAGATTCTAGACTGAGCCTGATTGAGCCTCTCTTCAGGGATATTCCCAGTTGGATGTATCGCCGGATGAGCTGGATCATCTTTTTCTCCTTGTCTAGGCTTCAGCTCCGGTTTGGCTAGAAGCTTGCCAGCTAGCTCAGAGTAGTCAGCTTTCCTAGCTAGGTCTCGGACGATGGTGCGGATATCGATTGTCGGAGGTATTCTCTGACTTGATGTTCTAGGGTAGGAGATGAGTGCGGCCAAATACAATTGCTCAGTGATGCTTAGAGTTGTCCTAGGAGAATACCTGAAAAGATTGTAGGCTTCGCGCTGAAGGTCTCCGAGGTTGAAGGGCGCCGGAGCAGCCTGTGATGTGGTTCTGGCGACTATACCTTTTATTGTTCCCGGTTTTCCACGGCAATCATCTAGGATCTTGTTTAGCTCGTTCTTGTTTGAGACCCTCGGTTTCGAGTACTCAAGCGGGTATTTCTGTCCATCGATGATTGCCTCTGCTTCTATGATCCAGTAAGGCTCGGGAACGAAGGTTCTGATTTCAACTTCTCTATCTTTGATGAAATGGAGTGTAGGACCTTGAACACGTCCAATGCTAAGTGTCTTATACCTACCTGTTGCGTGCTTCAAAGACAGCATCAAGGCCCTGCTCAGGTTGATACCGAACAGAAAATCAACTTCATGGCGTGCTTTTCCTGCATATATCACCGGAAAATCCAGTGTAGGCATCATTCCGTCAAAGGCTTCTTGTAGGTCCTTCTTCGTGAGAGTTGAGAATTTCATTCTTTGCGCTCTTCTGATGCTGTCCTCGCCGCAGATGTATCTTAGAATTGTGTAGGCGATCAAGCTTCCTTCAGTATCATAGTCGCATGCGCTGATGTAGCTGTCAACGCCTTGGGACAGCTTCTGAATTGCCTCAACAAAGTTCTTCGTCCTTGATTCCTTGTCGATGGCATACGCCGGGACCCATTTTATGTCGAAGACAGGATAGGTCCAGGATCCCTGCGTCTGCGTAACAGAAAACAAATGGCCTAAAGCAGGAACAACAACAAACAGGGCGTTTCCTCGATGCGCCAAGAAGTATGGAACACCGGACTCTCTGTATGGCTCAGGCCGGCCCTTTTCGTCTATGACTTCTGCGATTCTTTCTGCGGCGGTCGGCTTTTCACAGATGACAAGGACTCTGGTCAATCGTGATTCTACCTAGGAACTAGCTGGGATGATCAGATGAGAAGATGAGGAATAGGATAAAAGGTTTGTACTATCGGAGAATGTTCAGCTTGTTAACGATATGCATGGTATTTGGTTGTTTCTGGGATGTTTGCGACATCTGCGGCATTGATGGACTAAACTCAGCAATGTTCAAGTATCGCCGTCTTAATGCTCGCGAAATCTGCTTTGAAAGTCCTTTTTCAACTGGGATGCATTCGATTCTAAGACGAGGAATCTAGATAGTGTATTCATTGGTGATCATTGGAGAGCAACTAGAAAGCTTCTTAACTCAGGTTTCGATTGAATCCTAGTGGAATTCTCTTGAAAGCTATGATTCTTCACGGCGAGTCTCTCAGCGCCAATGTAAAAGAGCTGGCTGAAGCTGTACAGAAACTTGGCCATGAGGTTCTCATTGGCAGTATACTGAACATGTCTTCCTATGTGGACCCGAAGAAGTCGCGGTTTTGGGTTGGTGCTAACGAAATCAGTGACATAGATGTGTGTTTCCTCAGATCCTTCGGACCTGGCTCTTGTGAACAGCTTACGAGAAGAATAAGCATGGTCGAGCATATGGAGGTCGCTGGAATCCGCGTTGTAAACCCGTGCTATCCATTCAGAAGAGCGCGAGATAAGTACGCTACTCAGTACACTCTGGCCAAAGCAGGTCTGCCGGTTGCCAAAACATTCACGACGGAAAGCATCTACAGGGGTTATGATATGGCCAAGGAGCTCGGTGACAGCGTCTACAAGCCTGTTCTAGGGTCTAGAGGCTATGGATCATTAAGGTTCCAGGACCCCGATTTGGCTTTCAATGCCTTCAAGATGCTCGACAGAGTTGGTGAACCTATCATCATCCAAGAGTATATTCCCAATCCGGGGAGAGATATACGTGTCTTTGTAGTCGGTGACGAGGTTGTCGCATCAGCTTACAAGTATGGTCCAGAGGGTACTTGGAAGACAAATGTGGCTCAAGGAGGAAAGATGGTTGCAGAGGGAGTGCCAGCTGAGATCGAGGAACTTGGACTCAAAGCAGTGAAAGCAATGAATCTGGTTTATGCGGGTGTCGATGTAATCGAATCTAGCAGAGGACCGATTATTCTTGAAGTCAATGCTGCACCGGGATGGGAAGCAATTCAAAGTGCCTCGGGCATCGACGTAGCTAAGAGAATTGCTGAACATGTTTGCGGTTAATATCCAGCAAAATGTTTTCGCTAAAGTCTGGACTTATGCGCATAAAGTTGAGAGGATCTAGTTTTGAGTCAGGTTTCTAGGATCTCTGTTAAATTCAAGTTAGAAGGCCTTGGAGAAGCTGAAGGAGTCATAACCAGAGTTTCGGCTCCTCTGACTGTTGAGGCGATTCTCAGACTGCTGCCTTTTGAGGGGCGGGCGCATCCCTGTTTGGGAGGTATCTGTTTTGGCGTGGGTCTGAGGCGAGGAGAGGAAAAAGCTAAGAAGAATGTTCAGGCTGGGAGCTTGGCTTATTGGCCAATGAGTGACAGCATATGTGTCTTTCACAGCGATGTTAAAGTCTACAGTCCGGTCAACGTAATTGGGAAAATAACAGAAAATGTTGAATGCTTCAAAGAGATTGACAGCGGTGTCAAGGTGAGGATCGAGAGAATCTAGGATGCTTTTTGATGGGGGCTTAAGGCGTAGACTTTTAGGTTTTGGCTGCTTGACACAAGGTTCACAATGTCTCTCTCTTTCAGCGCGTCTAGAACTCTTTTTGCTACGCTGACTCTGACATTCAATTGTGCTGCAAGTTGGGTAGGTGTTATTGCCTTCATTTTCCCCAGATGTTCCATAAGTTCCTTGCTGTTGACATCTGGCATGTCGAGTCTTCCTATGGTCTTCTCGACCTTAGATTCTTTGTCTTTTGGCTTCTCCTTCACCGACTGCTGCTTCTCCATCTTTGATAAGCTCTTTCTTTGCGGCATTTTATTGATCTACCAAGTACTGAGTTGCATGTTGGCCATTCATAAACTTGATGTTGCCTTCCTCTATGAACACCAGCTCTCTCTAGGATTTCCTTGGAGATCGAGCTCTCTTTGGCATGTTTGTAGAGGAACCGGAGGGTGTCATGGAGCAGCTCATTGCCTGCTCTTAACCTAATTCTTAAATCCCGAGTGTTCTTTAGGCTTGGAGCAGATCGAGATCATACCTCTTGCTGCAGAGAGCCTTGGGGCACGTTCAATGGCTACTTTTGTCCAGACGCGAAGCGGGGGCATATTGATAGATCCTGGAGTATCTCTCTGTCCAAACAGATTCGGATTGCCTCCTCATCCGATAGAAGAGAACAGAAGACGGGAACTCTGGCTGCGAATCAGGGAGAAGCTAGCTGCCGCCGTGACAGTTGTTGTGACTCACTATCATTTTGATCACTTTGAGCCTGAGGAGACTCAAGTCTACAAAGGGAAGACGCTGTATGTGAAGCATCCTAGTTTGAAGATTAATCGTAGCCAGCATGGAAGAGCTAACGAGTTTCTTAGGAAGATGCGAGACCTTGCTGTAGAAGTAAGATATGCTGATCGTTTAAGTGTGGATCTGGGCTCCGTGGAAATGGTGTTCTCTAACCCGGTTTACCATGGGCTAGATGCGGCGAGGGGTTTTGTCATACAGGTGTGTGTCAGGGATGATGAACGGTTCGTCTATACATCAGATGTCCAAGGACCCGCTCTTAAAGAGCAGGTAGAGTTCGTGCTTCAGGAGCGGCCGGACACGCTTTATGTTGATGGCCAAGTGACCTACATGCTGCCTGAAGCTTATTCAGAGAAATATGTTGAGACAACTTGCAGTAACCTCGCAGAGGTGATTCAGAGGACTGGTGTTAAGAAAGTAATATTAGATCATCATCTCACCAGAGACCTTCACTATAGGGATCGATTGGCTCCGGTTTACCGCGCAGCTGAGGAAGCAGGCGTCTCTGCCCAATCAGCTGCTGAATTCTTAGGTCTGACACCGGACCTGCTTGAAGCGAGGAGGAGAGAGTTGTACAAAGGGGATAAGCAGAATGGCAAGTGATGATGTGATCAGGAAGCTGGAGCGAGACTATGCTACTCTTATCGAGAAGAGAGACCAGCTGGAAGCCGAGATGGGCCGCGTTGTTGAAGAGCGGGACAAGCTTAACGAGAGAGTTCGAGCATTGAGAGATTCCGCCTCGGAGTATAGGAGCCGGCGAGACGAGGTCAATCAGAGGATACAGGAGCTTCGGTCCCAAGGCCGCGGCCTCAGGGAGGAGATGGAAGAAAAACGAAGAGCGCTTCAGGAACTCGATAAGAGACTTCAGGAAGCGCGGATAGACATCGGTGAGGACCGGAAAAAGGTGGAGGCAAGGTTGAGGCGCTTGGATTGGGAGATGAGTACAACTCCGACAAGAGAGATGATGAAAAGGGAAGAACAGGTGGTCAAGGAGATAAGAGATCTTAGAAGTCAGCTGGCAGCATATGATGATATGGGGGTTCTTGAAGCTCGAAGGCTTGAGCTTAGAACTGAGCTCGCGGCGCTTCGCTTGCGTAACAGGGATGCGAGTGAGCCGATTGAAGCTTTGAGGAGTGAGAGCGATGTGAACCATCAGAAGATGATTGATGAGCTCAACAGGGTTGATGAGATGAAGCTTCAAGCTGATGAAGCACATAAGAAGGTTGTAGAGACACGCAATCAGCTGAGGCAGATGGCTGAGCAAGCGGTTGCCACGAGAGGTAAGTTGCAGCAACTTGTTCGAGAGAGAGAAATGGCGAAAACGAGTCGAGTTAAAGAAGAAGCCGTTCAGAGGATTAGGGAAAAGCTGAGTAAGGGCGGCAGATTGACTTTTGAGGAATTCAAGCTTCTTTCACAGATGGATGATAAGGAGGAGCCGTCAGCGAACCCTATGGAAGAGTCTTAGGGTTTGGATCATAAGCATTGTGGGAAAACAGGTGACTGAAGCTAGAGGCTGATTCTGGGACTGTGACGCTCTTTGAAGCTCGTTCTAGATCTTCATGTTCATACTTATTATTCTCAAGATAGCTTCATCGGTATTGAAGAGCTTCTCCCACGAAGCAGGGCCGCGGGGATCGATGGCGTGGCTGTGACTGACCATGAGACGCTTGAGGGAAGTTTAAAGGCCCGTGAAGTGTCCCGCGATTTCATCGTGATTCCGGGTATTGAGATCGAGACTCTGAACGGCCATGTTCTGGGGCTTGACGTTGAGAAGCCTGTTCGGAATCTTCTTGGTTTGGAGGAGACGGTTCGCGAGATTCATAGACAGGGAGGACTCGCTGTTATTGCGCACCCGTTTTCGTTTCTTAAGCCCAAGCTGAGTTACCCCCAGCTTCAGGCTTCGCAGCTGGATGCGGTTGAGGTGGTTAACTCAGGGTCTTTTCCCTTCTCATCTATGTCGAGGAGAAACAGGGACCTAGCCAGCCTGCTTTCTCTGCCTGTGACTGGGGGGAGTGATGCGCATATCCCTCAGGTTATTGGGCGTGCATATACGGTCGTGGACACATGTTCATCTGATATCTCGGACGTACTCGAGGCGATCAGGCAGGGACGCACAGAAGCACTGGGGTCTCACGTCACCTTTCAGGAGCGTGTTATCAAGTCTCTTAGACAGGTGAATAAGGTCTTGTAGAGCCTCTCTGTTTAGAGGAGGCCTTATTGAAGTGTTGGCCTTTTCAATTTTCCTTGGTTGATGTTTGCGGCTGCTTTGCTTCCTTGCTGTATAGCTGCATGGCGGAGACTATGATGTCTTTGGCTTCTGCAGCTTTGGCCCATGCTTTGAATCTTGACCATTTTCCTGGTTCTAGTCGTTTGTATACGTGGAAGAATTCCTGTATTTCTCTTAGGAGGTGTGGGTGGATGTCGTTGATATCGTGGAACCCGTCGAAGCGGGGGTCGCTTATTGGTACGCCGAGGATTTTCTCGTCTTCTCCTGCTTCGTCCTCCATGATCAGGGCTGCCACAGGTCTTACTTTGATGAGGCATCCTACCTCGGATGGTTCGTAGGATAGTACCATGATGTCTAAGGGATCACTGTCATCGGCCCATGTTTGCGGTATGAAGCCGTATTCGACGGGGAAGACTACTGATGAGTGGAGTACTCGGTCCAGTACGAAGACTTCCCATTGCCTGTGGTATTCGTATTTGTCTCTTGATCCGCTTACGACTTCGACTATCATGTTGACCTGTTCAGGGGGTTTGTCTCCTGAAGGGATGTCTCGCCAGAGGTTCATGGGGCATCCTGTTGTTATTCCTACTACTCTCAAATAAATCTCTTGAGAGTTACTTGCCTCGCTGTGTTACTTATAGTGGAGGGCTTCTAAAGGCATGGGTTGTAGTTGTGGTACAAGACTTGGCATGATGACCTTGTGGATTGTTTGGATGACGATTTTGGTGCATCTCCTAGTTATTTGGCCGAGTAAAGCCTTTCAGGTCAGAGCATGGTGAGTACTTGATTATGTCTTTTCGATATGATGCAAAAGAGTATGACAAGGGTCGAACTGGAGAAGATGTTGACTACTGGGTTGATGAGGCGGTTCGCATTGCTCGGCTGAGTGAGGCTTCGAAGGTTCTTGATTTTGGTTGTGGAACGGGGAACTATACTTTCGGGTTTCTTCGAACCGGTGTTTTAGGTTCTGTTTGTGGATTGGAGCCTGCTTTTCAGATGGTTGCTGCGGCTAGAGCTAAGGATGCTCAGAGACTCGTGTACTGGTGTGTGGGCACGGGGGAAGGTATTCCTTTTTGTAATGGTTCCTTTGACTGCGTGTTCTCGTCTCAGGTCTGGCATCATTTGAAAGACAAGGAGTCTGCTGCCTCGGAGTGCTTCAGAGTGCTGAAGGATAAGTCTCCTGTTGTGATTAGGACGATTTCGCATGAGCAGTGGAGGAGGAAGACGGTGACGCGGTTCTTTCCTGAGGTTGTTGAGTTGGAGCTTCGACGTTATCCGTCTGATGAGGCGTTTGAGAGGATCTTTGTTGATGCTGGTTTCAGCCGTGTGGAGTTTAGACGGTATGCGCTTGAGCAGTATACATCGGCTGATGAATACATAGAGGTTGCGACGAAGAAGCTGTGGTCTATGTTCTGGCATCTTTCAGATGAGTCGATTAGAAGGGGGATAGCCAAACTTACTGAGTATAAGGCTTCGAACCCGAATATCCCGTTGAGGAATGATGATCTGATAACGCTGGTCATAGCTTGGAAGTAGACTTCCTCTAGATTTGAGAAGTGGCTATTCCGGAATCTGTATGGGGGTCGTGTGTGTGTGAACCGACCTATCCTCTAGGGGGTATATAAATGGTTAATTTGAAGTGTCGCGAGGAGATGCTGATCTTCTTGGGCTTCTTCGTATTCGATCCATGAAGCAGGGCTTGATTGGATATTTGATTGGAGTGTACAGACGAGTGTGGAAGTAGGTTTGATCTATCTTGTGGGGATCTTAGAGGAAAACATTCGCGTAGGCCGGCTCTTTTTTGTTTATAAAAGGAGTATTTAAAGGGCATAGCGGATTCGCTGTGTGGCTTTCTGTCTGATTCTAGGATTCGCTATGAGGGTCCTGTGTGTGGAGGCCCTTATATCTATAGGGGGTGTATAACCGGATTCTTTGTATCCGCTGAATCTCTATCAATCGATCGAAAAAAAAAGATGCTCTGATAATTAGAACTAAGAAGGGTTGAACGAAAGACATTGTAGTGACTTTGGACAGCAGAGACCGATAGACCGCTTGGCAAATCATCTCTGATGTGATCCGAGTCTCTATCCTATTGTCATAGGAGAATGGTCACTCATTTTGCAGCTTCAGTTTTCGTTTTGACCCATAGTGTGCGCGAAAGCTTCTCAAGGATTCCAAGCGCCTTCAATACCTTTAGACAGTAAAGCTGATGTAGCTTTCTGTGACCAATTGAAAAAATGGAAGAACCATCGACATACGATCGATGTTCATGCAACAGTTGGCAGAGTACCGTGCGGTTTCCTTTGCGATGGTCATAGTGCATTCACTCTCATCTCCGAAGGGGTGTTTGTTCACGCCAGTTCTTGGTTCATCTGCTCGCCGATTTTTTGTCCATAGTTTCTGCATGTTTTGATTGCGTCGTCCCACGGGTCGCTTGACGCCTTTATTATTCCGGGCAGAATCTTCATTCTGTGGTGTTGCCCTAAGGTTAGCTCCAATATCCTTATGCAGTCTTCGCCGTCTTTTCGGGTTCCGGCTGCGGTGAAACACCCTCCTGCTTTGTTTTTGAGCTGTCTTCCTTTCTCGTACAAGACTATTGATTCGTCAATGAGCTTCTTCACTTGCCATGCGACGTTGCTGAAGTAGGTGGGTGAACCTACTATTATTCCATCGGCTTTAACAAGTTCATCGAGCTTGCATTCCTCAACTCGTTTCGGGGTCACTTCAACACTGGTTTGTCTTGCTCCTTCAGCTATTAGTTCAGCCATGAGCTTGGTATTTCCGCTTACAGAGTAGTAGACTATGAGCAGATTCTTTGGAGTCAATCTTGTCACCTGTCTATTCACTTCCGAGCTGCTTCTTTTTTATTTGAGCGATGATGGGGATGGCCATCTCTGCGCTGGAGACCCCAGTGTTGAAGGCCAAGAGAGCTGCGGCCTCTATTTCTTTCTTTGTGGCTCCTGCTTTGAGGGCGAGAGTAGCGAAGTCGCGTAAGGCGCCCGGATCCCGTATTGTCGAGAAGATTCCTACAAGAATTAGGTATCTAGTCTTCTCCTCTAGTCCGCCATGGATGCTGATCTCTTGGCTCAGCTTCACATACGCACTTGCAACCATGGGGCACTCTTCACAGAATATTTCCCAAACACTTTTTTCAGACATCGTGATTCTCTCACAGATAGCTTTGTCAGTATATACACTCACAGACAGTTCAAAAAACGTTTCCAGCGTTCGGTGTTCTCAGCAGTCTTCAAAGGTGCACAGGCTTCCGGTTTCAGCGATGGCTGCTGGAAGCTAACATTTGGTGTGTACGTGATGTGAACTGGCTTTATATTGATTGCAACAGGTTGTGACCTCGGCTAAAGGAATAGGGAGGTGTAAACGAATGGAAATGAATCAAACGGTTACAATCGAGCTTCAGCTTCCTCTTGAAAAGGAAACTTTCCAACGAATAGACATGACAGAACTCTGGAAAGTCTACTGGAATGCTGAGATCGAAGAGTTCATGGAAAAGCCGAAAAAGTCATCTAAATGAGCTTTTAACGTGAACTCAGCATCTTTTTCCTGTTTTCAAAACATGGAAGCAAAGAAGAACCGAGGTTCTCACTCTTTCCCAGCTCGATCAGTTGTAGGATCTAGTCTCGTTGAAGGACTATTTCTCCTCCTACAATAGTTGTGAGCGGTTTCAAGTGTATGATCTCGTTCGGGCTGATCGTGAGCGGATCCTGATTGAAGATTATCATATCAGCGAGTTTCCCGGGTTCTAGCGATCCCTTTTCTTTTTCTGTTCCTTCTAGGTATGCGCCGTTTATTGTGTAGACCTTTATGGCATCTATTACGCTGATTTCCTGCTCCTTCCCTAGGACCTCTCCTCCAGAGGTCTTTCTTGTGACACATCCGTGAATTCCGGTTATGGCCCAGTTTTCGCCGAATCCGTCGCTGTTTCCTCCCGCGATGATGCCGTACTCTTTGAGGCTGCGCATCGGGTAGTAGCCTTTCATCCGTTGCTGGCCAAGCGCCTCGAGGTGGCTGTCGCCTATCGGGTAACAGAAGCCTATGGACTCTGATGGAAGAACTTCAAGCCGTTTCATTCTTTCAAGCTGAGTTTTCTCCAAGTATCCTGCGTGCTCGATTCTGTGACGGTGATTTTTCCAAGGCTTCTTTTTGAGTGCTTCTTCGATGGAGTTGAGAGCTATGTCCATGGCCCAGTCGCCTATGGCGTGGATGCAGACCCTGAGCCCGGCTAGATGGCATCTGACGACTTCATCGGTCATCTCTTCTTGGGTTACTCTTATGATGCCCTTGTTCTCAGGCTCTT
>Ga0315296_10001676_pt1 | contig 19282 bp, 20 predicted proteins | sample YL17G14_18_MG_FD_203921 | JGI IMG/M metagenome (GOLD analysis project Ga0315296, IMG submission 203921) | Sediment microbial communities from Yellowstone Lake, YNP, Wyoming, USA - YL17G14_18 | ecosystem: Environmental > Aquatic > Freshwater > Lake > Sediment | place: USA: Wyoming | collected...
CGTCATCACAGAGCCAACCGTCCCCGAAGCCGACGTCGGCGTCATCTACCTCTGGACAGGCGGCTACTTCAGCGCCTGCGGCGACAGCACCTACAGCGTCTCAGCCATGCTCGTCAACACGGGCATGGTTGAAGCGAAGGAGCCCGTCACCGAGATCGTGCTCGACACCATCGCAGGCATAGTCAAGACCAGGGTCGAGGTCGTCAACGGCGAAGCCGAGGGCATAGCCATGGAGGGGACGCCCTCCTTCTACCTCAGAACCGTGAAGATGAACGTGCCCGAAGTCGGCGAGGTGGAAGCCGACATAGCCTACGGAGGCCTATGGTACGCCTTCATCGACGCCAAGAAGCTGAAGCTCAACCCGACGACCGAAAACAAGGAAGAATGGATAAGGCTGGGGTGGAAGATAAGAAACTACCTAGCCGAAAAGGTTCCAGTGAAGCATCCAGTTTACCCTGAGCTCAACCTCCTCGACCTAGTAACCTTCTACACAGCGCCCACGAAGCCCGAAGCCGACACCAGGCACTGCAACGTCTTCGGACCACAGCAGACCTGCCGCTCCCCAGCCGGCACAGCCACCAACGCACGAATGGCAGCCCTCTACGGCAAGGACGAACTGAAGGTCGGCGAGGAGTTCGTCGCTGAGAGCCTCATCGGCACCCTCCACAGGGGTAGAATCCTCAGGGAAGCGAAGATTGGAACACACAAGGGCATCCTACCCGAGGTAACAGCCACAGCCTACATCACGGGCATACAGCAGTTCGTCATAGACCCACGGGACCCGCTGAAGAACGGCTTCCTCATCTAATTTTTTGAAAGTCGAAGGCAGGTTCAAGCGGATGTTGCTCCTCACAGACGAGGATGTCAGACGCCTCGTGACCATGAAGGAGGCCATGGCGACGGTGGAGAAGGCCTTCGGAGAGTACGCCAAGGGACGCGCCCTAATGCCGCCGAGGTCAACGATGATGCTCGAGAAGCATCAGGGAAGCATCTCCCTCATGCCCTCCTACCTGGAGGAGACCGGCGTCGCCGCAACGAAGATCATCTCGATCTATCCCATGAACCCTGCGAAGGGTCTGCCCACCTCCATAGCCCAGATCGTAGTGAACGACCCCGAGACAGGGAGATTCATCGCCACAATAGAGGCCTCGTACCTGACAGCTCTGAGGACAGGCGCGGTCACAGGCGTCGCTGTGCGCTACCTCGCCAGGGAGAACAGCAGGATCGCGGCGATCATAGGGTGCGGCATCCAAGGTCAGACCCAAGCCTGGGCTGTGGCGGAGAGCAGGCCCATTGAGACCCTCAGGTGCTACGACCTCTCATGGGAGAGGAGCCAAGCCTTCGCTGAGGAGATGTCCAGAAGGCTGAAGGTTGAAGTCCTTCCCGCGGAGACAGCGAAGGAGGCTGTTAAAGACGCGGATATCGTGGTGACATCCACGACCAGCAAGGAGCCTGTCGTTCGAAGGAACTGGCTGGGGGAGGGCGTCCACATCAGCGCCATAGGGAGCTTCTACCCCGACCACAGGGAGCTCGACACCGCCACGGTCCGAGACGCGAAGGTCGTCGTCGACTCCGAGGAGGCGGCCCTAGCAGAGGCGGGGGACCTCATCATCCCAATCAAGGAAGGGGCAATCACCGAGAAGCATATATACGCCGAACTCGGCGAACTGGTCATCGGCCTGAAGTCTGGCAGAACCAAGGAGGATGAGCTGACCCTCTTCAAGAGCGTGGGCCTAGCCATACAAGACTCCTCCGTGGCTGGCCTCGTGATCAAGAAATGGATGGAATCACTGAGTTAGGAACAACACAAAGCTTTGCTTATTCGCATGAGCCCTGTCCCAGGAGATGATACATGCTGTGAGACGCGAATATCCAGAAAGACCCGTAGCCGGAGTTGCAGCCGTGATTCTCAACGACGACTCTGTCCTCCTCGTCAAGAGAAAGAATCCTCCAGGGGAGGGAAACTGGGGTCTACCTGGCGGCGTCGTTGAGCTCGGAGAACCTATCACGGAGGCGGTGGTCCGCGAAGTGAGGGAGGAGTGCGGACTTGAGGTTGAACCTGTGAAGCGTCTAGCGGTCTTCGACTCCATCACGCGGGACGAAGAGGGCAAAGTCAAGTTCCACTACATCCTCTTCGAGTTCCTCTGCAGGATCGTAGGCGGCACTCTAGTCTCCGCAACCGACGCCTTAGACGCCAGGTGGATGCCTCTAGAGAGACTGGAAGACCTACCCATCAGCCAGGGGACGATCAGGTTCATCAGGAGAGTTGCAGCTGAGAACAAAACATCTTGAATGATTCTCTCGGCTCCGACGGCGGCGTGATGTCTTGACAGACTAGGATAGCCTCGGGACAAGGAGCCCACCATTCTGCGGGGAACATTTCCTAAGAGCATTAAGCTATACGAGAGATTCTGGCGATCTATTAAGTCGAGTAATCTTTATGAAGGCTCTTCTAGGGGCAATGGTCTTCATCAATAGTTCGGTGAGTTTCACTTTGCCGTCCTGGGGATCTATGTAGATGAAATCGAATTTCTCCAGAAAGTCCAGTAGGATGTTCATCTTATCGGACTCCAATCCAGTGATCTTCGCTAGATCACCGATCTCTATCCCCTGGTTATCGCTTAAAGAATCTATGATCTTATCCACGACCCTTGCAGCCTTCGCCAATCCTTCCTCCTTCCTCACTTTGATTCTTAAGAATAAGTATTATTTGAATCTGTTGTCATCGCCAAAGGTTCCTACATAGTAACAAATTATATTAAAAATGTTAAATTGTTATATTTAGTTCCTATTCTATTATTCAAACTTGCAATGCATTAAGATCAACTTTCATATTTACATCAATAATAAATCTGGCAAACCGCTCGAATAAAATATTTATGATAAGTTTTTCTTCAACGATGATCCTATTGTCCTACGACTTTAAATCTCTTAATAAGGTTGAAAGCAATTTTAGAAAAAAATCTAGTATTTCAAAGTCCTTTGGTTTTACTTTCTATCCTTTACCTATGACCGTGATATCAAAGGTGAAGCTCGATATCCCACGGATAGCCGGGGAGATCACCAGCATTAGTACGACCTTGATGAACTGGTTTGGGTTGAGGGGTTGTCTATCGTAATCCCAGGTAAGAGTTATGTAATTCGCGGCGTTCGAGGGAATCCAGTTGGACGCGCTGAGCGTGAGCATCAAAGGTGAGTTCCCATTGTTTTTAACGTAGATCGTCCTATTTTTTGAGGATCCTGCCTCCAATAATCCCCAATCTATAGAGGGAAGGGAAATTGAGCATCCGCTGTCATTGTATACTTTAACGTTGATCTCTTTGATCACGCCACCGTTTGGAATAGAGTAGCTGACCTGCACTGTGCCCAGAAGGTAGGGCAAGGTTATTCCTATTATAAGGATCACGAGGATCGGCAGATACCGCCATTTGCCTAATTTGAACGCCAAGTTTACCAGGTAATTCCTGAAGTAGGAGATACACTCTCTCATTTTGGCTATTGATTGCTTGAGCATTCTATCCCACTTTCATTATCGGACAAATGAGAATGAAGTCGTAATCCATAAAAAACTTACGGAGCCAGGCAATTCATAAAAAATATCAATTCTTCAAAAAAGGGATTAAAATCATCGAGCATTCGTATGAAGTTTAAATGAAATAAGACCTCTGTCAACTGAATATTATTAAATATCTGAAAAAGGTAGGTTGAATTAGCTTATTTTTGTAAAGTGAGGACTCGCAATACAAGGCTTCTTCATCAGCCCTTCTGCTTTTAGAAATTTCAATGCCTCTAGCTTGTTCCTTTTATTTGAATATCGAAAGTAAAGGTGTTTATGTCGCCGATAGTGGTTGATATCGTTATTATCAGCGTGACTTGGATCACCTCATTCGGGTGAATCGCTCGCTCATCATAGTCCCAGCTGAGAGTGATACGCCGTGAGGCATCGGGCGGAATCCAGTTGGATGCATTGAGGGAGAGAACCATATCAGCGTTTCCCTCATTTCTGATGTAGATCGTGATGTTCTTAGAGGAACCTGGTTCTACGATGCCCCAATCTAGGAAGGAGATTCTGTAACTACAATTATCATCTAAATAGGTTCCCACGCCGATGGCCTTAACGTTTCCTCCGGAGGGCAGATTCCCTGCCGACTGTGTTCCCACCGGGTTCAGAAGCCCGATAAACAAGTAACTGCTCATAATCGCGGCAGTTATTGCAGTCGATAAAATAAGCACATTCCGAGTACGGCTCATGCCTAAGCTCCTCTTGGATTAGCTCTTGAAAAATTTTATAAATTGATTATGGAGAGGTGATATTTCTCACAGATCAAATTCCAAGATCGAGGAATTATGGATTATGGGATAGAAAGTTCTATAAGAAAGATCTATATGAACGTTTGATTGTAGTGCTCCATAAAAAGTTATAACGACTTTGCAGAGTTGGTGTGACAAGCTATGACGTCTGTGAAGATCATCTGGCTGCCGGCCATAGTCTTCTTATGGCTTGTAGGCTGGACGTTTATCTGGAGCGCGAATAGACGTATTCAGGTATCCATGAAGGTTTGAGACGAGTAGGGCTGAAATTTTGAGTGTTTAAACCTCTTCACTCCTCTAATGATCTGTTCTCTCATCTTAGGATGACGGATTTTGAAGGGTTAAATTGATTAAACCTGACCATGATGGCCATCCTAATGCGAGGGTTTTAAAATAGTCTATCCTATATTATTAAACAAGAGTTGGGAAGGTGATTTCGCTGGGAGAACTTTTTCTTCAGAAGTATTATAGCCTCAGTAGGGAGAAGGAGAGCTGCCTGTGCGTTGGCCTCGACCCTGCGGTCCCGTCTATGCGAGATAGGTTCGTAGTTCCCGACTATCTCGTCGAGAAGTACGGCGTTAGGGAAGGCATAAAGCGTTTCTGCTTGGAACTCATCAAGGCTGTTGCGCCCTACACGCCCGTGATCAAGTTGAACGCCTGGTACGTCCTGCCTCTCCTCTCCTTTGAGGAGATGAGGGAAATCGTGGACGCCGTGAAGAACTGTGGATGCCTCTCCCTCCTCGACGCGAAGCTCACCGACATAGGAAGCACAAATGCGGCGGGCCTTTACTGGATTGGTGAGATAGGCTTCGATGCCGTGACCTTCAGTCCCTTTCCAGGCTATAGCGATGGGACTGACGTGATATACAAGTGGTCTGAAGAGAAGGGAAAAGGCGTCTTGGTTCTCTGCAAGATGTCCAATCCAGGCTCACAGGACTACCAATCTAGAGAGGTCGAGGGAGAGCCCCTTTACAGGCTCGTCGCAAGGGAGGCACTTGAACGCGGCGCCGACGGTTTCGTAGTAGGATGCACGAGGGAGCGCGAGTTAGGCGAGGTGAGAGAGATAATTGGCGAGGAGAAGCTCATCTTCGCTCCAGGGCTCGGCCCTCAGGGAGGAGACCCAGAGACAGCTTTCAGACTCGGAGCCAACGAGAAGGGGGAGGCCCTGATCGTCTCGGCCTCTCGATCCATTAACTATGCCTATGAAGCCCTTAATTGGCCCAAGGAGCGGTTTGCCGAGGCCGCTGCGGAGGAGGCGAGGAGAGAGAGGGAACGACTGAACGGGATTAAGAAGAGTATCCTAGAAGAGAAAGGAGCATAGCTTTCCCAAACAAAGATGTTTTAAAGGCATAGAAACGTAGCCGATCTGAGGAGAAAAAGCCTTTTTCAAGTCTTATCTCCTCCTCTTTTACCGTTTACTTTTAAAGTCATGACTATTTCTTTAGCTTTAGAAGGCTTTATTCATGGGTGAGAGCGAGTCCCTGAGAGAACTTGTCGCGAGGAGGATCGCGGGGGAGATCGTCCTATCTCAGAATCCAGGTCTTGCAATGAGGAAGTGGAGAGCCCTCTTCAGGATATCCCAGGTTCAGATGGCATCTGAGATGGAGTGCTCCCCCTCTGTGATCAGCGACTACGAGACGGGTAGGAGACATGCCCCTGGTTCAACTTTCGTTAAGAGGTTTGTGGGGGCTCTCATCGATGTCGATGAGAGGACTGGTGGGCGTTATCTCCAGACCCTTGCGGGTATGACCATGGGACCTAGCGAAGCCATCATCGATATCAAGGAGTTCACTATGCCGGTCAAGATGAGCGCCATATGCAATGCCGTTGATGGAGAGATTCTCACAGGTGAGGGAGCCCTGAACCTCGATGTCTTCGGATACACCATCATAGACAGCATCAAGGCCATAGAGAGCCTTTCGGGGCTCGACTTCTACAGGATCTTCGGCTCCACCAGCGAGAGGGCGCTTGTCTTCACAGGCGTGACGACTGGGAGGTCTCCCATGATAGCTGTCAAGATCAGCCCCTTCAAGCCCCGCGTGGTCGTCCTCCAAGGGAAGATAGAGAAGGTTGATGAACTGGCAGTTAGACTTGCTCAGCGTGAGAACGTACCTCTAATCCTATCGAAAAGGATCTCAGTGGAGGATCTGGTAGAAGCTCTCAACGAGTTATACAAGAAGACCGTGTCCCCAACCCCGAAAAATAGGGGATGAGAGCCGATTCTGAGAAGTTTTTGCTTCGATTATCTAGGTTATCCCTGCTTATGCCCAGAAAAAGAGGGAAAGAGAGAGGTGAGAAGAAGCTTCAAAGAGACCCTCTCTCTAGCAGAAGGACAGATTAGCCTTGATGCTGCCCTTCTGCCGCATTGAAAATACTATTAAAGTAATTTAAAATTAATGAATAATTCTGTCAGAACCATCTTCCGCGAAATCCTCTTCGAACACTAGATTCATAACAAACGCCTGTCTGATTATCTCAATGCTTTCATATATCTCCAGACGATGCTATCCTTGGTTGGATTGGAGATGTTGAAACAGGTCATAGAGATATACGACCTCCTCGACAGCGCGAAGGTCACAGGATACGACGTAGCGGAACTCCTCAAGTTCCGCGGCCTGAAGGATGTAACGGTGGAAACCATCAAGGGCGAGAAGGGCTCAACAGACTTCGTTAAGATCAGCATCAAAGGCACAAAGGGAAAGTCAACAGGCGGCAACGCACCAACCCTCGGCATCATCGGCCGTTGCGGGGCCATCGGTGCTCGCCCCACCATGATCGGCTTGGTCTCAGATGCCGACGGCTCCGTTACAGCTCTGTCGGTTGCCCTGAAGATAGCGGATATGTGTTCGAGGGGTGACTTCCTCGACGGCGATGTCGTCGTCTGCACGCATATCGCGCCCTACGCCCCTACGGTTCCCCATAAACCTGTTCCCTTCATGGGCTCACCGGTGGGAGGCATCCTTGAACATGAGGTTGACCCCGCCACGGATGCGGTTCTCTCGATCGATACGACGAAGGGGAACAGGATAGTGAAGTGGAGGGGCTTCGCTATCACTCCGACGGTTAAGGAGGGCTGGATACTGAAGGTGAGCGACGACCTGCTGACCATCATGGAGTACGTAACAGGCTCCATTCCAAGGGTCTGCCCAATCACGATGCAGGACATAACCCCCTACTCAAGCCGCCTCTACCATATTAACAGCATCATGCAGCCCTGCACCATCACAGACGCGCCTGTCGTGGGAGTCGCCATCACGACAGAGATCCCTGTCCCAGGGTGTGGCACAGGCGTCAGCCACGCGGTTGACATCGAGGTGACAGCCCGCTTCATACTGGAGGTCGCCAAGAGCTTCGGGAGAAGAGAGTGCGCCTTCTACGACGAGGAGGAGTGGAAACAGATAGTCGCCTGATACGGTCCGATGAAGACCCTGCTGACACCAGGAAGAGAACCTAAGCCCTAAGGAGAACCCTTTCCCAATTTTTGAATGTCTATGCCCACTTCGGCTTTGAAATAAAGATAATTGAAATTAAATGGATCTAATATCGAAGATCTCCTCATCTGAGGCGTCAATGAGCTTCTCAGTCAATTCTTCCTCGGTTCTATCTTCAAAGGATCTACGTATATGCTCGAGGAGAGCCGGCTTGAGTTCGATCCTGAGAGACTTTCCGTCCTTCATGAAGGTGGCGGCTACTCCTTCTCGCTCAGCAACCTCTATGTTATGTTTGCCCATGGTGCAGCCCGTCGAGAACTGGATGCCATCGACGATGCAGGAATCTGGAGGGGACCACTGTAGCTCGGCTGCACAACGTATATCGAAGTAGCCTTTGGCATCGAGAAGCCTCAGGGCGAGCTGACCTATTCTGAGGCCTAAGACGAGGAAAGGCCCTGAATGCCCGTGGAACTTCACGGCTGCCTCAATCTGTGCTTTACTAAGAATTCTGGGTTTATTGAGATGAGAGATCATTCCAGATCCTCAATGAAAACTTCATTGAACTTGTAGAATAGAAGGCTTACGATCATTCAACGGATGTTTGTCAACCAAGCTGTCCCTCCCATTTTTGAGATGTTTATACTCGTACCTAAATTTTGTCTAGTTTGAATTCTTCGTGGATTGCTCGAACGGCCTCCTCTCCGTTAGTTTCTTTGACTACAAAGGAGATGTTCAGCTCGGAGGAGCCTTGAGCGATCATACGGACGTTTATTCCTCTCTGTGCAACGGCTGTGAATACCTTAGAAGCTACCCCAGGTGTGCCCTTCATGCCGGCGCCCACGACAGCGACTACGCAAACGTCGCCTTCTGATGTCACTTCACGAATTAAGCCCCTGCCCAAAAAAGCTATCTCCAAGGCGCTGAGAGCCATTTCTAACAAGTTTCTCCTGATTATGAATGAAATATTTGCTTCTGAAACGCTCTGTGAGATCATCAAGATATTAATGTTGTTCCTTCCAAGGACATCGAAAACTCTCGCAGCGGTTCCCGGGGTGCCAACCATACCAGCTCCGCTAATATTGACCAGAGCCACATCTTTGATCAAAGTTATTGCCTTCACCGCATCTCCAAGCTTGATTTTCTGCTCCTTCGCTATGAGGGTGCCCGGATTCTCTGGATCGAAGACGTTTCTTATTCTAACAGGTATGTTCTCCTCCGTGGCCGGCTCCAGCGCCCTCGGATGTATAGCCTTCGCCCCGAAGACGGCCATCTCCGTGGCTTCTTGAAAGGAGAGTTCAGGCAACATTTTTGCCGAAGGAACAATTTTTGGATCAGAGGTCATTAGCCCAGGTACCTCCTTCCATATCCAAATTTCGCTTGCGGCTAATGATGCTCCTATAATGTAGCTGTGTAATCGGAGCCACCTCTGCCAAGGGTTGTGATTGCGCCATCCTGGGTTGCAGCTATATAACCCGTTACCACTGGAACAATTCCTTTTCCCAATAGCGGCTCAATTTTCTCCCTGACTTGATATTTGGTTATGTTCATGAGAGGACCAGCATCTCCAAAGTTGAAGTCGGTTACAATCCCTGCTTCCCCTCCTGTAAAGTACTGGGCACCAAGCCCTAGATCTTGTAGGGCTTCCCAGAGAATAGGCGTCGACAGTCTTTCTCCGAAGGATAGGACATAGTCCTTTGATTTTGGAGTGAGTTCACCGACATAAATTATTCCTGTCAAGACTTTCTCAAGTTCATCGATTGTTGTTTTAAGGATCTGCTCCATTTCCTCTTCTATCCGCCTGTTCTTAATGGCTTTTCCAGCAGCCATTAAATGTTTTTCAAAGATTTTTTGTCTAAACTCGTAGATGTAGTTTTTGTTTCCTTTTTTCGCTTGTTCCGCCGCTTCATTAAGTCTATCTGTAACTCCTTCCAAAGCCGAGACTACGGCAACAATCCTATAGCCTTGACTAACGTAGTTAGCAATTAAATCGGCAGCATGTCGAATATTTTCCCAGTTGCCACCGAGGTGCCTCCAAATTTCATTACTATTTTCTTCAAATCGCTCACCTAACCAATCAAACTGTTAGTCTAGTTGCTAAGTTTTGTTTTATGTCCAGCAGATCCCTTGATATTGCACTGGCTGTTTCCATTCCACCTGCTCCTCGCCCTATGATGGTCTCTTCACCAGCAAACTCCGAGACAAAGGTTACGGCGTTGAGGACTCCTCCAACACATAGGGGGTCGTGCCTGGAGATCTCTGTAGGCCTGACTTTTAGGTCGCCGTTAATGGATCCTATGAGTTTGAGTGTACAATCTTTCTTAGCAGCTTCATACAGGACTTGAAGGGAAACATCACGTATGCCTTCGATATCCACATCCTTTAAGGTGACTTTCTTATTCATTATCCAATTCGCCATGATAACCAATTTGCATGCTGCATCTATTCCATTAATGTCCATTGAGGGGTCAGCTTCAGCGTATCCATGTTTTTGGGCGTTTTCAAGGGCTTCTTGGAATGCAATGCGTTTTTCATCCATCTCCGTCAGAATGTAGTTAGTTGTTCCATTCAATATCCCTCGGATGGAGACTATTCTATCACCTAAGAGACCTTTTTTGGCTAATTCTAAGACCGGTGTCCCGCCTCCAACTGTTCCGCTGAATCTTAAAGAAACCTTATTGTAGTCGGCTAACTCGGTTAGGGCTGGCAGGGCTAGGGCAAGGGGTCCCTTGTTTGTGGTAACAACATGTTTACCAGTTTTAAACGCAGTCTTGATATGAGACAAACCGGGTTCTCCGTCTTTAATGTTAGTTGGTGTTGCTTCAACCAGCGCCTCAGCTTCAACAGACTCTATCAGGTCTAACGCCGACATCTCGGGATGCCCATATTCACGGCTGGCTGCCACCCTGCCCTTTTCAGCCTTTAGGGATAACATTTCCTCTAAGTTCAGTCCCTTCGGGTTTTATGGCAGCCCCCCTTACTGTCAACCATGGCCACAATCCTCGGACGAAAACCATAGTTTTTGACAAGTTCTCCTTCTCGACTTACGAGGAGCCGTGCGGAGCTTTGACCAACAACGCCGCATCCTATCAGGATTATCCTCATCGCCAATCACCTAGAAACAACGGCTAGAGGTAAAGGTCGAAGCCCAAGAAGCTTCTCGATGGATCCTATTTCAGCCCCAACCTCAGAGGGTTTTTCACTTATTCTTATGGCGATCTCGGGATCTTTTAGCCCGTGACCCGTGGTTACACAAACCACAACCTCGTCTTCATCGATTTTTCCCGCTTCCAATAGTTTCTTTAAGCCCGCGATAGAGGAGGCGCTTGCAGGTTCTACGAATAATCCTTCGGATCTGGCGAGCATTTTTTGTGCTTCCAAGATCTCCTCGTCGGTTACCGTTTCCGCTGTGCCTTTAGACTCTCTTATCGCCTTTATAGCTTTTTTCCAGCTGACAGGAGCCCCAATCCTGATGGCGGTTGCAACGGTTTCGGGCTTATCCACGGGCACGATTTCCTCTTTTCCATTTTTGATTGCCTGAACTATGGGCGCCGCACCTTCGGCTTGAATTCCAGTCATTTTTGGAAGTTTTTCTATTAATCCAAGTTTATAAAATTCGGTAAACCCTTTCCATATGGCGCTTATGTTTCCAGCATTGCCCACGGGTACTACCACCCTGTCTGGAGGCTCTCCTAATTGATCACAGAGTTCGTAGGCTAGGGACTTTTGCCCCTCTAACCTGTAGGGATTGATGGAGTTGAGGAGATAGAGTTCCCCATGTCCTTCTGATAATTTCAGCACCATTTCCAGGGCTTGATCGAAATTTCCCCGAATCTGCACAACCTTTGCTCCGTAGATCATGGCTTGCGCCAGTTTTCCATAGGCAATTTTCTCGAAGGGAATGAGAACAACGCATTGAAGCCCCGCCTTCGCGGCGTAGGCAGCCAGAGAGGCGGAGGTATTGCCAGTGGAGGCGCAGAGGACAGTCTTCATGTCAAGTTCCATAGCCTTGGTTATCCCAACGGTCATACCCCTGTCCTTAAAAGACCCTGTTGGATTCTCTCCCTCGTTCTTCACGTACAAGTTCCTTAATCCAAGACGCTTCCCCAGGTTAGCGCATCTGTAGAGGCTCGTACCGCCCTCGTTTAGGCTTATGATCTTAGACTCATCGAAGACCGGAAGAAACTCCCTGTATTTCCATACCGATAGGGGTCGCTGCTTCCAACCGCTTATTTCGAGTTTCTTCTCGAGCTCTTGAAGATCAAGTTCCACTTCCAGCAGGTCGTTACATTTTCTGCACGTGTAGACGACCTCGTGAAGGGGATACGTTGACCCGCAATTTATGCACTTCAGACATGAACTCATATCTCTTCTCTCCTTACTATCCTCGCTCCAGGTCCTGGCTTCGCGTGTACGGTTTGGCTCTTTATTCCCTGCTTTTCAAAGGCATCTCTCATGGCTTTAGCCACGTTTTCGGACACGCCCTTCTCCGCATTCACCAAGGCTAACACGGAAGGACCAGCGCCGCTTATAGCGACCCCCGCCGCACCTGTTTCCAGAGCACCCTTCTTTACTTCAGCCATGCCAGGTATCAAACGGGTTCTGGCGGGTTCTACAACGGCATCCGCCATACCCTTGCCCATCAAGTCTACGTCATTTAGCGCGATGCCTGCTATGAAGGTGGTTGCGTGCCCCACGTTATGAACAAGATCCGAAAGCGAAACCTGCTTCGGCAGAACTGATCGCATTAAAGCTGTACTTCCTTTTGCTACCTCAGGAATGGCTATGACGAACTCTGCGTTTTTGGGCGAGGGCAACTGGATAACGTCCAAGGGATTGTAGGACGCAACAATTGTGAAATACCCCAGGAGGGCAGGCGAAACGTTGTCTGCGTGAGGCGTCCCAGCGGAAGCTATCTCTCCCTGTGCGGCATATTTGATTAATTCGTTTTTGGAGAGGTTCAGCTCTAAGGCTTCGTTGATTGCCAAGGCTGTTGCGGCGGCGCTGGCTGCGCTGCTTCCTAAACCGCTCCCAGGTCTTATTCCTTTGTTGATTCTGATGGTAACTCCGCATTTTTTGTCAGACAAACCGAGGAGTTCTTTGGCAACCACTCCTGCTGTGTTTCTGTGTGGCTCAACGGGAATTAACTCAGCCCCAACTCCTTCAACGCTTATTTCGATATCATCTCCCTTTACGACCTCAACGTAAACGGAGTCAAAGAGCGCATCTAAGGCTACGCCAAGAACGTCGAACCCTGCTCCTAGATTAGCTGATGTGGCAGGGGCGATCGCTTCAACACCTACAGTCTTCATTTATCCACCCCTTTATTGTTTCTAAGGGCTAATGCCCGCCCAACCTCGGCGACACGCCGGATCTTTTTGCTCAGCCATTTTATTCTTTGTCCTCCTATGATTTATGAAAAAAGAGAACCAAACAGCAACGAAAGGTGAAAACAAAGGAAAACGCATCAAACGAGGTTTAGCTGCTGTCTGGTCTCCTAGCCAGATGTTGTTGTATTAGTTGTATGTGTGCAAGTCCTTCTGGTTTTCACAGCTAAACCACTTAATGTAGCGTCTGCCGTTCCAAATTTAAACTTTATGTGTTTAGGCAGTTATTTGACGAGCGATCTGATGCTTCTTATCACCGTGCTCTGGGTCACGAGGCCTATCAGCTTCCCTTTCTCATCGACTATGGGTATGCGTTGGATGCCTGTCTCCATCATGATATCCACAATGTCTCCTAGCAGAGCATCCTTCTTCCTAGTGATCAGGTCTCGGGTCATGAGCTCATTCACGGGAAGGACAAGGGACTCGGGCCCCGCCATATCTATATCTCTAAGCGTTACGATCCCCATGAGGATTCCGTTCCCATCAACAACGGGAAGAGCCCCTACACCATGCCTCAGCATCCTCAGCTTAGCCAGGGCAACTCGCTCTTCCGGATGGATCGTGCGGATGTTTGTGATTATGATATCTCCGACACAGATGATGGCCCTTCCCCCTTCAAAATTGATCTTTATTCCTGCGACTTCTCTACGTCCGACCACTTCTTCTTCCTGAGGCAACACGTAAATCCAATTAGAGACTTCACACTTTACCTTGAAGAACCTATCGATAAGGATCGCCTAACCCTTTTTAGAAGCCTACTAATTTTAATTATTCCCGCGTCCGCTTAGTTGACGTTCCCCCCTAAAAAAACAGAAAAAGGAGAGGATTCTCAAGCTGGTTTGAAGCGGTTCTTCAGTTTCTTCAGGGTCTCTGGCAGGGTTGTGTACTCCATGGCTTCTTCGCCGAGGCGTGCGGGCTGGAATTCTCCCATCCTTCTCAGAGCCGCCGCGAGTTGGAGCGCCTCTTCCCTGGCGAGGTTGAAGGCTGGATCATCGAAGAAGTCCGCAATAAGCGGCTTGCCGTCGGCTCCGCCAGCGATCTTTCCGTTCGCTACTTGGATGCCCAGTGCAACGATCCTCGGGGGACCGTCGAAGAGGGTGCACTGACTGTTATTCAGCCCCACAGGCATGAAGGGTCCCCAGTGGCTTCCCCTCATCCATCCTGCGACGAGGTAGGAGTGGAGGAAGGGTACAAGGACCTCTCCCACCGCAGGGAGACCGCTCTGTGCTCTGACCAGGCAGACGGGGTCGTCTTTGCCGACGTACTTGCCGGCTATGAGCGAGAGCTTCGTCGTGCTCGAGGCTGCTGCTATGATGTCGTCGGCTGCCCTCCAGATCCGTGAGATGCAGTAGCGTTCGGTGGTGCCGATGAGGCCGATGAGCTCGTACATCTCCTCGGGGCACTTCAGGACCACATTCTTGCTCTCCTTCACGTCGAGAACCTCGAACTTGAATCCGCCGGCCATGCTGGGGTCTATGATGAGACCTGCTGTGTTGAAGGGGTCTCCGAAGATCTTGAAGAGGAGGTAATTGAAGGCAGCTGGCTCGGTCTTATCAGCCGCGAAGACGACAACAGGGTCTGAGCGCCTCTCCTCGAACTCCAGCTCCGCGACGCCTGGGCCTAGGCCCTTAACGTTGCCGCTGAAGGCATCCTTCAAGAGGTCTTGCCCCGCGCCGTAGAGTTTCAGATCCTTTGCCTTGTCCGCTGCTGTCTTGAAGGTGTTCCAGGCGAGTCCGTGGATCTCCGAGTTATTCTCGCCCTTGAAATGTGTCATGAGGAGCTCAAGGTCATCCCCAGCGTGGAAGACGTAGTGGCTGTTGATGAGACCTGTCTGCTCAGCCTCTGAAAGAGACTTCTCCGCTATATCCAGAAGGGGTTTGGGAACGGTGCTGTGTCCAGCGAGGCTTCCCACATCGGCCTTGATGATTGACACGGTTGTTTTGCCCAACTTTATCACCTTACACATGACCTTCATCAACTAGAACTATTTAATTTAGCTGGGAGCAATGCACCTGGCAAGGGCGTAGCCTCAAGCCACGTAGAAGCGTATTGTGAATCCGGAAAAACCATAAAAGGGGGATTTACACAATACAGGGGGAACATATCGGTTGTCACGAACTATGAAGAGCCTCGTTCACAAAGGCCTCCTCATTCCTCCGCGTTACATGGGGCAGGGGCTTCACATCAGAATAGAGGAGGAGCCATACGCGCTGACGCCCGAGCAGGAGGAAATGGCAGTCGCCTGGGTGAAAAAACTCGAGACGGAGTACGTGAAGGACCAGGTATTTGTGAAGAACTTTTTCAAGGACTTCTCCACGAAACTGGGCTTCGAGAAACCCCTCGACCCCGAGAAGGTCGATTTCTCAGAAGTTCTGCAATTTGTTGAGAGAGAACGTGAACGCAAGGCCATGATGTCCAGAGAGGAAAGGAAGATGGCAGCAGAGGATCGCAAAGTCCTGAGGGAGTTGAACAAGCAGCGATACGGCTACGCTGTGGTTGACGGCATCGAGGTCGAGATAGGGAACTACATAGCTGAGCCCTCCTCCATCTTCATGGGCAGAGGAAAACACCCTCAGAGAGGGCGATGGAAGGAAGGCCCGAGTGAGGGGGACATAGAACTGAACCTTTCTTCAGATGCTCCTATTCCCGTTGGCGGGTGGGGCGCCGTCCTCTGGCAGCCGGATTCCATGTGGATCGCGAGGTGGAGAGACCAGCTCTCGGATAAGATGAAGTATGTCTGGCTCTCCGACTCGGCGATCATGAAGCAGAGGAAGGAGACTGAGAAATTCAACTTGGCTAGAGAACTCGACCTGCGGCTGGAGGAGGTGCGGGCTCACATCGGGGAGAACCTTGAGACCAGCGATGATATGAGGAAGCGTATCGCAACGGTCTGCTATCTCGTAGACTATTTGATGTTCAGGGTGGGGGACGAGGAGAACGAGGCAGGCACGGTGGGAGCGTCAACTCTTAAGCCCGAGCATGTCATCATCAGCAAATCTGATGGCACAACGACCTTCGACTTCCTGGGAAAGGATTCAATAAGATTCAAGAAGACCGTGACGCTGCCTGAGGTAGTCACGATGAACCTTGGAGAGCTCAAGGAGAGTAGCAGATCAGTCCTCTTCAAGGGCGTGAGGTCCAAGCCCGTGAGCGACTTCCTCGGGGAGATGATGCCCGGCTTAACGGCGAAAGTCTTCAGGACGCATCACGCCACAAGGGCTGTTGACAATTATCTCAAGGAGACAAAGCTGGATTCCTCAGAGCAGGACTATGTGAAGAGGCATGTTGCGACCACGGCGAACCTCCAGGCGGCGATTCTGTGCAACCATAAGAGGAAGATCCCGAAGAGCTGGAAAAGTTCTCTGGAGAAGAAGCAGGAGCGCCTGAAGAAGCTGAGTAGCCAAGAGAAGAAGACCCAGAGGACGCTTGAGGAAGCGAAAAAAGTGAATCTGAAGATCGAGGAGATGAGGACGACGAGGGATTACAACCTGGGGACCTCGCTGAAGAGCTACATAGACCCCCGCATCTACTACCAGTGGGGACTGAAGATCGATTATGACTGGAAGAACTATTACCCGAAGACGCTTCAGAGGAAGTTCTCCTGGGTAGAGAAGACCGAAGGCTCAGAGTAGGATCGCTCTGAATAGGTTTAAATAACTCATCTTTAATGGTAAATAAGGTACCTGACATGAAGGAAGAAGTTGAGAAAGTACTGGAAGAGGTTCGCCCCTATCTAAGGGCAGAGGGGGGAGATGTCGAATTAATCGATGTTACCGATGGTGTTGTTAAGGTTAAGCTTACAGGCGCCTGTGCGGGATGCCCCATGTCCCAGATGACCTTAAAGTGGGGTGTTGAACAGTATCTGAAGAAGAAGATCCCATCGATTGTGAGGGTGGACGCCGTCTAAGATTTTTTATAGAGCACCTCTGGAGGTGAATCGGCTTGGATTTTAATCTTGCTGTTGAATTAGAAAACTGCAACGACTACGGAGAGATCTTCGCCCTGGTTAAGCGTGCTGTCGAGAAGAGCCTTGACGAGCACAGAGTGGGTTTGATGCTCTACCTAGGGAACCTGCCTATAAAAGTGGGCGCATACCACGCTCTTGGAACTAACGGGATCGTCCTGAATAGGAGACTTCTCAACAGGATTTCGAAGAGGTCACCATCGGATCGGAGGGCCTTCATCTTCTCTATCCTGCTCCATGAGTATCTCCACAGCCTCGGCTACGTGGATGAAGGGGAAGTCAGAGGCCTTGTTTATCAGATCTGCGCTGAGAACTTTGGCAAGGACCACTACGTCACCGAAGCTGCCTTCACAGGTCCCTGGGTGAACCTGAGCGAAGTCGATCTCGATGAACTGGGGGACCTTGATCTCGAGTTGATCAAGGATTTCGAGCGAACTAACCACAGTTATATAATATAGAAAGATTATAAGTCGTTACACCTTCTTCATAGTAGACGCTTCTGATCGGGAAAGGTGAAAATTGAGCCTTTCAAATACTTGGAGGAAACGATTAAGAAGATGAATTCAGGCGACCTCCTCTAGTCTCAGCTGGGAGAGAGGGGCACCCCCAATGTGATGACGATTGGCTGGGGGCTCATGGTGACGATTTGGAGGGAGCCCTTCTTCGTCGCCGCCGTGGGAACTCCTGGTGATGAGGAGATCGAGGAATGCCGCAGCCTTGGAAGAAGAACAGCGAAGCTCGTTAAACACCTCTTCGCCTAGACAGGTTCTCTTTATCTTCTTTTTTACGTCCCGTCTCAACCTTGAATCCCTCGTCGCTGACTATTACACATTTAGATTTACATATGCTCGTAACTTTCTTTACCTTTAGGTTCAATTACTAAGAAAAAGCTTTATCTACAAGATTACAAGATGTAATTGGTGAAGGAAAATTCACTCATCTATCAAGGACCCTATTGACTCACCGAATTCACACAATAGTGATATTTATCAGAAATTCCTTCTACGTGATCACAACCTTTATTTTTACACTTCTTCTGAAAAGAAGCATAAGTTATTGTTCTCTAATTTGAAAGCTGGGCTGGATAAAGGTTGCTCGGTGTTATATATAGTTAGTGGAGAAAGTATTGATAATATTAAAGTTGAATTGGGGGATTTCGGTTTAAGAATTGGAGAGCCTAAGAAACTAAGAATTGTGACTAGCCACCAGTGGTATACACCAGATGGAGAATTTAACGCTGACAGAGTTGTGAAGCAATATTCTAGTCTAATTGAAGAAAGCTTAGATAAAGGCTTTGGAGGGTTATTTGTATCAGCCGATCTAGCTGATACATTCAACTGTCTTTCGGGCAATCTTGATCCATGGCTGAAGTATGAAAGATCTTTTGGTAGAGTATTTAAGTTTGAGATGGAAGCCATATGTGCGTATCGTGTCGATCAAGTAGAATCCAAGAGTGAAGTATTACTCCAACTCCTTCAATCACACAAGAATACTATAACACCCAAGACTGAAATCCTAATAAATAACAGGAAACTATGCCTAGATATTATTTCTCAGGAATTAGATGGCTTATTCGGTGAGTATATAGACAGATTTATCTTCAATTTGGTAGAAAGAGACTTCATGTTACCCAGAGAACGGATCCCTGATAAAATAGAAGACTTCAACAGAGTGTTGGAGTCGCTGTTTGGTCATACAATCGCCATTATGATTAGAAAGCAGATTTTGAGGAATCTTAAAGAGAAGATAGAATTCTAAGATGTCGGTGAACATTTGCCATTTTCAATTATTCAACAAGATTAGTCCTCAGGGCTATCCCACTGAAAATTGAGTGGGAATGATATTTGTTCAGCTGAACAAACAGCTCTTCATCAAGCATAGCGTTGTGGTATATGCATAATCCACATAAGTTTAAAGAGATTTGTTTGCCAAGTGTTTTTTCATATCTCAATAAATCCTCTATCTTTGAATATTTAAAAAAAGCTTCCATTTCGCCTGCTACGTAGATTCCCTCGAATCCAGCCTTTCGCTTTTCACTAATAATATCCTTCCAGTTTTCTATTATCGTTTCAGAACTAGCCTTACCCTTTCTTAGATACCATTCTTCAGATGACATGATTGCAAATGCTTCTTTAGAAAACAAGTTGAAATCCATACCATATTTCAGTAATTCTATATGCTCTAAATCTATC
>Ga0315296_10001678_pt1 | contig 19272 bp, 19 predicted proteins | sample YL17G14_18_MG_FD_203921 | JGI IMG/M metagenome (GOLD analysis project Ga0315296, IMG submission 203921) | Sediment microbial communities from Yellowstone Lake, YNP, Wyoming, USA - YL17G14_18 | ecosystem: Environmental > Aquatic > Freshwater > Lake > Sediment | place: USA: Wyoming | collected...
CGAGGCGGCCGAGGCCACACGCCCGGCGAGCCGCGCATATCGCGAGCGCTGCCGATACTCGCCGTGAATCGGGATGAAATAGCGCGGGCGCACGAGCGACAGCATCAGCTTCAGCTCTTCCTCGCTGCCGTGTCCGGACACGTGCACCGGCTTGGTCTCGAGGTCGATGATGTCGGCTCCGCGCCGCGCCAGATGGTTGATGACCCGATTGACCGCCTTCTCGTGGCCGGGAATCACGCGCGCCGAGAAGACGACGCGATCGTCCGGGCCGACCGAGACATGGCGGTGGTCGTCGATGGCGATGCGAGAGAGAGCCGCCATGGGCTCGCCCTGGCTGCCAGTCGTGATGCAGAGGATCTGGCGCGGAGAATAGCTCCTGACGTCGGATTCGCGAATGAGCAGCCCGGGCGGCACCTTGAGGTACCCGAGCCGCTGCGCGATCTGGGAGTTCTCGATCATGCCGCGGCCGACAAACGCGGCCTTTCGGCCGAAGCGGGCCGCGAGGTCAATCAGGATCTGCAGTCGATAGATGCTCGTCGCGAACGCCGTCACGATGATCTTCCCCGGCGTGCTCGCGAAGATCTCCTCGAACGTCTCAACAACGTCGAGCTCGGACCCCGTGACGCCCGGCCGCTCGATGTTGGTGCTGTCCGCGAACAAGGCGAGCACGCCCGCAGCGCCCAGCTCCGCAAAACGGTGGAGGTCGAAATGCGCGCCGTCGATGGGCGTGTGGTCGACCTTGAAATCACCGGTGTGCACGATCGTGCCGACAGGCGTCCGGATGGCCAGCCCGACGCAGTCTGGCATGCTGTGGGTCACGCGCAGGAACTCGACCGACAACTCGCCGATGGCGACGACGCTGCGCGGGCCCACCGGAATCAGGCGGCCGCGCGCGTCAATCCCGTGCTCCTGCAGCTTCGGTTCGAGCAGCGCGAGGGTGAGCGGAGTGCCGTACACGGGGCCGTCCACCAGCCGCAGCACGTGGGGAACGCCCCCGATGTGGTCTTCATGCCCGTGGGTCAGCACCAGCGCCGAGACGCGCCCCCCTCGCTGATCAAGATACGCAAGGTCCGGAATGATGAGGTCGACGCCGAGCAGTTCCGGATCGGGAAACATGACCCCCGCATCGACGAGGATCGTCGTCGCGCCCCACGAGATCGCCATGGTGTTCAGGCCGAACTCGCCGAGACCGCCGAGCGGCACGACTTCCAGGCCGGGCGCCGGCAGCTGCACTGGTGTCGGATGGGTGGCCACTGTGAATTCGTTCCCAGCCTGCCCGCGATGCGCGTGTGCGGCCCCACAGGGGGCTCGCCCGACCGCGCCGCACGGCGCCGTTCGACAACTCTCGCGGCCATTCCGACGGGCGTCGGAACCGGCCGCGTGCGGGCCGCTGGGTTGGCCTCACGAGGCGGGATAGCATCGTGACCCGGAACGCCGAAAACTCTCGCCAGGGTTCGCCGCCGACACCGCAAAGCTTCCGCTGAACCACGGGTTCGGCCGCAGGATCCTCGATGCTGGCGGAACTATAGCACGGGTGGCCACGCCGCCGTAGCAAAAACCGCAGCAAGCCTCGTCAGCTCCATGAGTTGCAGGGTTTCAGGCCGCCGCCGACCGTCGAGATCTGCCTCTTCCAGGGCGGCCGCAACCGACACCCCAGCCGCATCGGCGAACGGCTTCAGGGCGTTCGCCAGGACCTTCCGCCTCTGGCTGAAGACGGTGCGGACCAGACGGTTGAACGTCGCCGAGTGCGCGGCCAACACCCGCTCTGGCCGGAAGACGAGCCGGACAAGAGACGAGCGGACCTTGGGAACCGGACGGAACGCGCCCGGCGGCAGATCGAACGCGCGCGTCACGTCCGCTCGGACTTGGGTCAGGACGGAGAGGACGCCGTAGTCGCCCCCACCCGGACCCGCCACCAGCCGATCAGCGACCTCGCGCTGCACCATGAGCGTGGCATCGTGTGGGGGGTGCAAGCCGCGGGCGGTCTCAAGCAACCGGAAAATGATCGGCGTCGACACGTTGTAGGGGAGGTTGCCCACGACGCGCCGGCGCAAAGCCGGAGGGCCGTCCGCCAGCAGGCGCGTCAGGTCCGCCTTGAGGACATCCGCCGTGACAACGTGGACATTGGGTGGGGCGTGGCGAGCGAGTCGTGCCGCAAGATCGCGGTCCACCTCAACAGCAACCACGCGGGCCACGCGCGCGGCCAGCGGGATCGTGAGGGCGCCCTGGCCCGGACCGATCTCGAGGAAGACGTCGGCTGGATCGGGGGACGCCGCATCGAGCACCCTGGCGACCCAGGGCGCCTCGAGGAAGTGCTGGCCGAACCGTTTGCGCGCTCTCACTCGTCGCCCCCCTCCTCGGGTGACTCTCGGACCTGTCGGCGCCAGTAGCGCTCCTCGATCGCCTCGAGCTCGTCCTCGCTCAACCCGAAGAAGTGACCCACCTCGTGGATCAGGGTCTCGCCGATGGTAGCGACGACTTCGGCCTCCGTTTCGCACGCGTCTTCGATGGGGCCCTGGTAAATCGCGATTCGATCGGGCAGGGCATTGCCATAGTCCCACGGGCGCGATGTCAGCGGCGTGCCGTGGTACAGGCCGAAGAGCGTGTCCGGCGGCTCGATGTCCATCTCCTGGAGGACGTCCGGCGGAGGCTCGTCCTCGACCAGCACGACCACGTTCTTCAGGTGGTTTCGGAAGCGGCGCGGAATCGTCTCCAGCGCCTCCTGGACGAGCTGCCTGAAGATCTCGCGCTTCATCTTCCGCGGCGCGGCGGACGGGAGGTTCGACGGGGCGCCAGGGCGGCACGCCGCAGTTGCCCGGAGCGAGCGGGTCGCGAGGTCTTCCGGCGCGCACGAGCCGTGGCCAGGCCCCCGCCGGCGGCGCAGCCACAGGCCGTCCGCACGGCGCAGCGGTCGCACAGCGGCCGGGGCCGGCAGATGCGTCGACCGTGGAGGATCAACGTGTCCGAGGCGAGCGTCCAGACGTCCGGGGCCAGGGCCCGTGTCACCTGCCGTTCGACGATGTCGGGGTCAGGCGAGTCGGCAAGGCCGATTCGGTTCGTCACACGCAGCACGTGCCGATCGACCGCGAAGCCGGGAACGGCCAGCGCGTGGCCGAGCACGACGTTCGCCGTCTTTCGCCCCACGCCGGGCAGCTGAACGAGCGCCGCCATGTCCGCCGGCACCTCGCCGCCGTGCCGATCGACGAGGGCCTGCGCGACGCGGACGACCGCGCGGGCCTTCTGGCGGAAGAAGCCGGTCGGCCGCACAAGCGTCTCGACCTCGCTTGGGTCCGCCCGCGCGAGAGCCGTCGTGCCCGGGAACCGCCTAAACAGCGCGGGCGTGACCTCGTTCACCCGCTGGTCCGTCGTCTGGGCGGAGAGGATGGTGGCGACGAGCAGCTCCCAGGGCGTGCAGAAGCTGAGCGCGGTGGCCGCCCGAGGGTGCTGTGCTTCGAGAGCCGCAAGGATCTTCCGGGTCTCGCTCGGCGACTTCATGGCTAGTGGACTGGCCCCTTGTCCCAGCCGGCACTGCCGGGCGACTCGGTGAAGAGCCGCATGTGCTCCTGCAACACGCCGATCAGGTTGGGCACGAACTGAACGGGCACGACAATCCTCGCGCGGACGGGGGCGCGAACGACGTGATCGGTTTCGGCGGCTCGGATGTCACGTTCTGACAGCGGCAGGACTTCGCAGAACGTCAAGGTGAAGTCGAACGGCGTGTGGGCGACGGCGCAGAAGTTCGCGTACGTTCTGCGTTCCTCGCTCTGGTCGTCAGGCACGATCGTGAAGTTGATCTGCTTCTGTTCGGCCATTGTCAGTACTTCCTCATGACGCCGACAACGACGCCCTGGATCTGCACGTGATCCGCATCGATGACGAGCGGCTGCATGGCGGGGTTGGCAGGCTGCAGGCGGACGTTCCCGTTCTCGCGGTAGAACTTCTTCAGCGTCACTTCCGAACTCCCGAGCAGGGCGATGACCATCTCGCCGTTCTCCGCGTTCTTCCGATCCTCGATGATGACGTAGTCGCCGTCGCGAATCTGCTCGTCGATCATCGAGTCGCCCCGCACGCGAAGCACGTAGGTGTCGAGCTTGCCGACCAGCGTGTCGGGCACGGCGATCGTCTCCGCCGTGCTGATGGCTTCGATCGGCGCGCCCGCCGCGACATAGCCGAGCAGCGGAAGCTCGACCGTTCGGCCACCCACGCGGGTGGGAACCAGCTCGACGGACCGGCTGCGGTTCCAGGCCCGCTTGATGAACCCCTTGTCCTGAAGGTTGGTGAGGTGCTTGTGAACCGTGGCGAGGGAAGAAAGGCCGAAACGGCGGCCAATCTCCTCAAGGCTCGGCGCGTACCCGTGGTGCTGGATGAACTCGGTCAGGTAGTCCAGGATTTCGCGCTGGCGCTTCGTCAGTGGTAGCACGGCTCTTCCTCCACGCGAGGGCGTACAGGCGCCCGCCTCCCCAGACTCTATGCAAAGGAAAGGCGAAAGTCAACACTCTTGTGCGACGCGGGACAGGGCTCGATGGTCTAAGACAACGAGGGGCCGGCGCAGGCGGTCGGCGTGGATTCGGCGCGCGGGCGTGCCGACCAAGCTGGAGATTCCGGCGGGGCGGGGTGGCGGGTGACAGCACTGGGCGGTATGCTGACGGGCGGAGTCTGGTCCAGGTTGACGGTCAGCGTGGTCCAACGTGAGAAAGGCCTAGCCGCCGCACCCGCTCGCGAGGTGCTCGAGGCGCTCGACGAGCGCGCGCTCGTGGAGGCGTGTCTCGCCGGACACCGTGAGGCGTTCGACGTGCTGATGACCCGCCACCAGCGGGCGGTGTATCGCTTGTGCTACCGCTTCGTCGGGAACCACGAGGATGCCGCGGACCTCGCGCAGGAGACGTTCCTGCGTGCCTATCGGGGGTTGCGGAAGTTCAGAGGAGGATCGACGCTCTCGACGTGGCTCTATCGCATCGGGGTGAATGTCAGTCTGAATCGTGTCTCGGCGAGGACGCCACCCCTCCTGCCCATCGAGAGCAGCGGCCCGATGCCCGATCGCGGGATCGACCCGGCGGGGGCGCTGATGCGGACGGAGGACGCGGCCCGCGTGCGCGCCGCTGTGGCACGGCTGCCGAAGAAGCAGCGGGCCACGCTGATTCTCCGCGTGTATCACGACCTGTCGCATCAGGAGATCGCGTCCGTGCTCGGGACGTCGGTGGGCGCCGTCAAGGCGAACTTCTTTCATGCGCTGACCAACCTGCGGAAGATGCTCGGTTCGCGCGATGAGGCCCGTCATGAACCACCTGTCGGCCGATGAACTGATCGACGCGTTGGAGGTCGAACTGGCCCCGCGCGTGGCGACCCACCTGGCCGCCTGCGATCGCTGCCGTCGACAGGCGGATGACTTGCGGGCGACGATGGCCGTCGTGCGCGGCGTGGACGTGCCCGAGCCGTCGCCGTGGTTCTGGTCCCGGTTCCTGGCGCGGGTCGGCGACGCGGTCAGTGCAGAGACAGCGGGGTGCTCGGCGTGGTGGCGACAGCCATGGGTGCGCTCGCGATGGACGTGGTCGCTGGCCTGCGTGAGCGTCGTCGTGCTCGCCCTAGCCGGGAGCGTCGTGTTGCGGCGCGCTCCAGGGGCGGCATCCGGGCCCGGCGGCGTCGCGGGGATCGAGGATGTGGCGATCGACCGCTCTGCGCTGCCGGCTGACGTGCTGGCTCTCGACGACGACGCGCCCTGGCGGCTGGTCGCGGATGTGAGCGAAGATGTGGACTGGGACGCGGTGTTGGCCGCGGGGTTCGGTTCGGCCCTCGGATCCGCGGAACGCGCCGTGTCGCTGCTGTCGGACAACGAGCGTTCGGAGCTGGCGAGGCTGCTCAAGGCGGAGCTCGAAGGGTCTTCGCTCTAGGGCGCACCGCCTCGGCGTCCGCGTCTGTGTGAGAAGAGAGTGATCCCATGAGACAGCCAAGCGTTGGTGGATCCGCACTGGTGAGCATCACGGTCTTGGTATTGCTGACGGCATTCGCGGTCACAGTTGCGGCGGGCCAGCCCCCGCCACCAATCCGGCAGGCGCCGCGTGCCGGCGCGCAGGGCCAGGCCGGCGAAGGGATCTCGATCAACGAGGTGCAGCGTCTGTTCGATGCCTACACGGTCATGCAGGCCGAGAGCGCTCTGAAGCTGACCGATGCGCAGTACCCGCAGTTCCTCGGCAGGCTGAGGGCGCTGCAGGAGACGCGTCGCCGCAACCTGCAGGCACGCCAGAAGGTGATCCAGCAGCTCGTGCGGCTGACGAATCCGAAGGCCGAGGCGTTCGACGAAGCACAGGTCAAGCAACAGCTGCGCGCGCTCGCCGACCTGGAGGCTCGCACGGCGGCGGAGCTGCGATCGGCCTATGATGCGCTCGATCAGATCCTCGACGTTCGACAGCAGGCGCGGTTCCGGATTCTTGAAGAGCAGCTCGAGCGACGGAAGTTCGACCTGCTAGCCCGGGCGCGGCGCAACGCCCCGGGGAACGTGCCGCAGAACCCATCCGCCATCAAGTAGCCGATCCGCGCGCCGGCCGGGACGTTCCTCCCGGCAGGCCGTGCTACACTCGATCCCGCCGACAGCCGCCGGCTGTCCGGCGTTGAGCCATGACACGTCACGTCCTGCCCGTGGCCGTCACGGGCCTGCTGAGCGCCGAGGACTTCCTTCGCGTGCCGCTCGGCGACCTCAAGGGCGTGGGGGCGCAGCGCCGCGAGGCCCTCGCGCGGGTCGGTCTGCATACCGTCGAGGACCTGCTCTCGAGATTCCCGTTTCGCTACGAGGACCGCGGACGCTTCCAGCCGATTGCCACCGTGCAGGTCGGGCAGACCGTGTCGGTCTGCGGCGAGCTCATCAACTGCCGGGTTCGCCTGACCCGGCGGCCGAACTTCAAGATCTTCGAGGCGCTTGTCCGCGACGAATCGGGATCCCTCAGGGTCGTCTGGCCGAACCAGCCGTATCTCGAGCGGGCGCTTCGTGCGCACCAGCGCGTCGTGCTCTTCGGCCAGGTCGAGGTCTGGCGGAGCCACGTGCAGCTGACCAGCCCGGAGCACGAGATCCTCGATCACGACGGCAGGGAGACGATCCACACGGGGCGCATCGTGCCGGTGTACGAGCGGGCGGGCGTCATGACGCCGAAGCTGCAACGACGGCTTGTCTACGACGTGCTGGCGCGCCTTCCGGCCATCATGGACGACCCGCTGCCCGCCGATCTGCGAGCGGAGCTGCGGCTGCCGGATCGACGGTCGGCCCTGATCGACGCGCACACGCCGGCGGCCGGGACGTCAATCGACTTGCTAAACGCGTTTCGCACGCCCGCCCAGGTGCGCCTGATCTTCGAGGAGTTCTTTCTGTTCCAGCTCGGGCTCGCGGCCAGGCGCCGTGCGGCTCGGGGCGAGGCCAAGCCCTTTACGATTCGCGTGGACGATCGCATTCGGCGGGCGGCACGGGACATCCTGCCGTTCCGGCTGACTGCGGGCCAGAAGGCCGCGCTGAAGGAGATCGTGGCCGACATGCAGCGGCCGACGCAGATGAACCGGCTGCTCCAGGGGGACGTGGGATCGGGAAAGACCATCGTGGCGCTGCTGGCGGCGGTTGTGACAATGGAGAATGGCCTGCAGGCGGCCCTCATGGTGCCGACCGAGATCCTCGCCGAGCAGCACCTCGCGAGCCTGCGGCAGCTTCTGTCGCCGACGCGCTTCGAGGTGGCGCTGTTGACGGGCGCCGTGCCGCTGGCCGAGCGGCGGGCCGTGCTGGACAGGGTCGCCCGCGGGGCGGTGCACCTGCTGATCGGGACGCACGCGCTGATGCAGGAGGACGTGCGCGTTGACCGCCTCGGCCTGGCGGTCATCGACGAGCAGCACCGCTTCGGGGTCGTGCAGCGCGCCACGCTCCGTGCGAAGGGACTGAGGCCGGATGTGCTCGTCATGACGGCCACGCCAATCCCTCGCACGCTGGCGCTGACCGTGTACGGGGATCTGGAGGTGTCGGCAATCCGGGACAAGCCGGCCGGACGCCCGCCCGTCACGACGCACGTGGAGAGCGAGACGCGGCGCGAGCACGCGTACGACCTGGTCAGGCAGGAGCTCGAGCGCGGGCGCCAGGCCTATGTCGTGTACCCGCTTGTGGACGAGTCCGAGAAGATCGACTTGAAGGCTGCGACCGCCATGGCCGACCACCTGGCGCAAGAGGTGTTTCCAGCGTTCCGGGTGGGCCTCGCGCATGGCCGGCTGGCGGCTGAGGCGCGCGATCGTGTCATGCGGCAGTTTGCGAGGGGTGACGTCGATCTCCTGGTGGCCACGACGGTCGTGGAGGTCGGGATCGACGTGCCGAACGCCTCGATCATGGTCGTCGAGCACGCCGAGCGTTTCGGGTTGTCGCAGCTGCATCAACTGCGCGGCCGCGTGGGCCGTGACCGCCACCCGTCACGCTGCGTGCTGCTGTACCAACCGCCGCTCTCTCCCGAGGGGCGGGCGCGTCTGGCGGCGATGGCCGAGACGGACGACGGGTTCGTCATCGCCGAGCGGGACCTGGAGCTGCGTGGACCTGGCGATCTGTCCGGCACGCGGCAGTCGGGAATGCCCACGCTGCGGGTGGGCGACCTGCGCCGCGACCATGCCCTCATGGAGCAGGCGTGGCGGCAGGCGCAGCGCTGGATCGACAGGGAGGACGAGGCCGCGGTGGCGCTGCGCACGACGGTGCGCGAGAGCTGGGAGCGCCGGTTCGGCCTCCTGGGCGTGGGGTAGCCGGGGCTATGAGGATTATCGCCGGGGCGTTCAGGGGACGGGCGCTCGCCGGACCGCGCTGGGCAGGCCTGCGGCCGACATCGGACAAGCTCAGGGAGACGCTCTTCAACATCCTCGGCGAGCGCGTCCGCGGGGCGCGTGTCCTGGACGCCTACGCGGGGACGGGCGCGCTCGGGATCGAGGCGCTGAGCCGGGGCGCCGCGTTCGTGGCGTTCGTCGAGCGGGATCCGCGTGCGCTGGCGCTCATCGGCAAGAATCTGCGCGGCTGCGGCGTGGCCGAGGGCTATGCTATGATGCGGGCCGCGAGCGGGCTCAGGCGCCGCCTTGCTGCGCAGCCTGCGTTCGATCTGATCCTGGTCGATCCGCCGTACGACGAGCCGGACCTGGCGGCAGCCGTGCGTCGCGTGAGCGAATGGCTGAACGCCGACGGCCTCGTGGTGCTCGAGCACGCCCGGCGGCGCTCGTCGCCCCCGGCGGTGGCGAGTTTGGTTCGGACGCGCGCCGTCGAGGCCGGGGACAGCGCGCTTGCGTTCTATCGGCGCGCTCCACGGCCCGCCGGCGGCAGCGGCGCGGCCGGTGCGGCACACGGTGCCAATCCAGCAGCCCTCAGGCGGTCCACCGATGACTGATCCTCCTGTGACGCAGCCTGACTTCGTCGCGCCATGCCCGGAACGGATCGCCGTCTATCCGGGTTCGTTCGACCCGCTGACGAACGGCCACGTTGACATCATCCTGCGCGGGGCGAGGCTCTTCGACCGCATCGTGGTGGCGATCCTCGTCAATCCCGAGAAGACTCCGCTCTTCTCCATCGAGGAACGCGTGGCGATCACCCGCGCGGTCTTCCGCGACGAGCCGCGGGTCGAGGTGGACGCGTTCGACGGCCTGCTCGTGGATTACGCCCGTCGCCGGGGCGCGCACGTCATCGTGCGCGGCCTTCGCGCGGTATCGGACTTCGAGTACGAGTTCCAGATGGCGCTGATGAACCGGCGGCTGGTGGCGGACATCGAGACCGTGTACATGATGCCAGCCGAGGCCTACACCTACACGAGTTCCCGGATCATCCGGGAGATCTTCGCGCTGGGAGGGGCGATCAGCGGGCTGGTGCCTGAGATCGTTGAAACCCGGCTGCGCGAGAAGTTCGCAGGCAGGTAGTCGGACCCACTGACGGCCGCCGACGAGACCCCATGTTGCCTCCCGCGTTTGTTGACGACGCGATCGAGATCGTCGGCGCGCCATTTGTGAGAGTCGACGCCGCGTCGCGCGAGGCCTACGGCTTCGATGCGCTCAAGGAAGGGCACCTGCCGGACCTGGTCATCCTTGCGGCTTCAACCAGCGAGGTCGCGGCGATCGCCGACACGTGCAACGCGGCCAGGATCCCGCTCGTGGTGCGCGGCGGCGGCACGGGGTACACGGGAGGAGCGGTTCCGATCCAGGGCGGCGTCGTGCTCTCGCTGGAGCGCATGAACCGCATCCTCGAGATTGACGAGGCGAACCTGCTGGCCGTCGTCGAGCCCCACGTGATCACCGGTGACCTCCAGGACGCAGTCGAGCGCGTCGGGTTGTTCTATCCTCCGGATCCCGCGAGCCTGCGCGAGTCGGTCATCGGCGGGAACGTCGCCGAGTGCGCCGGCGGCCCACGCGCGTTCAAGTACGGGACCACGCGCAACTACGTCCTCGGCCTCGAGGTGGTCCTGCCGACCGGCGAGGTGATCCGCATCGGCTCGAAGGCGGTCAAGAACGTGGTCGGCTACGATCTGACACGCCTGATTGTCGGATCGGAAGGCACGCTCGCGATCGTCACGCAGGTCGTCGTGCGTCTGGTGCCGCGGCCGCCGGCGCAGATGACGCTCCGAGCGACGTTCCCTGGAACCGACGCGGCGATCGAAGCGGTGACGGCCGTGCTGCGCTCCCGCGTCGTGCCGGCTACACTGGAGCTCGTGGACGAGGAATGCCTCGACGCTGTGGCGCGGCATCTGGGCACGCCGCTCGCGCCTGCCGGTACAGGGGCGCTCGTGTTGATCGAGGTTGACGGCTTTCCCGAGGCGGTCGCCGCCGAGGCCCTGCGGGTCGAGGAGGCCTGCCGGGCGGCGGGCGCCTCCGAGGTGCTCCGCGCGGTCAGTGCCGAGGATCGCGAGGCGCTGTGGCGCGTGCGGCGCGAGCTGTCACCGGCGCTGAAGACAATCTCGCCGGTGAAGCTGAACAACGATGTCGTGGTGCCGAAGGGCCGGCTTCCGGAGCTGTTTGAGTTCGTCAAGCAGCTCAAACGAGACATGCACCTTCGGATGCCTTGCTTCGGCCACGCGGGCGACGGCAATATCCACGTCAACATCATGGTCGAGCCCGGCGATCCTGACGAACTGGTCCGCGCGCGAGCGGCGGTGCCGATGCTGCTCGAGGCGGTCGTGGCGCTTGAAGGTTCGATCAGCGGCGAACACGGCATCGGTTTCACGAAGGTACCGTACGTCGGCATCGAGCTGACGGCCGACGTGATCGCCCTGATGAAACGCGTCAAGCGGGCCTTTGATCCGAACGGCATTCTGAATCCGGGCAAGATCTTTCCGCCGGACAGGACTGAGACCCGGGCCACGGGCGTAGGAGAGGCTGGTCCGCGGCCCCTGAACGGCCCGACGGCATAGCGGCACCATGGGTCGCGTTGTCGCGGTCATCGGCGCTTCCTCCAACCGCCGCAAGTTCGGCAACAAGGCCGTGCGCGCCTTTCTCAATCAGGGCTACACCGTCATTCCGATCAACCGAACCGAGGCCGAGATCGAAGGCCTCACGGCGTATCGGTCGGTGCTCGACGTGCCGGGGCCGATCGATCTGGCCACGTTCTACGTGCCGCCTCTCAGCGGTTTCGCGGTGTTGGAAGAAGTCGCGCAGAAGGGTATTCGGGAGGTGTGGTTGAACCCCGGCGCGGACAGCCCTGACCTGGTCGAACGGGCCCGCGCCCTGAACATCACGCCGGTTGTCACCTGCAGCATCCTGAGAATCGGGGAGCAGCCCGGCGCGCTGTAGCCGGCGCGGCGGCACTCGGCGGGCTCGGCCGGCTCGACACGCTCGTCGCCGCACGGCGCCAGGACTGGCGCCGTGGCCGGGACGGAGAGCCAGTTGTCCGCGCGCGGGTACCACGCGAAGGGCCGCCTGGCGGCGGCCCTTCGCGGAAGCTCGTGCGGGTCTCGAGGACCTACCAGCGAGGCTCGCGCCGGCGACTACCGCCGCCGAAGTCGCCACGCGACCCCTGCGGCTTGGGACGCGCCTCGTTGACCGTGAGGTTCCGGCCACCCAGCGGCTTCTCGTTCAGTTCCGTCACAGCCCGACGCGCGTCGTCCTCGTTCACCATCTCGACGAACGCAAACCCACGTGCGCGGCCGGTGGCCATGTCGCGCATGACGTGCACGGACTCGACCGGCCCGACTGCCTCGAACATGGCCTGGAGATCGCTCTCACCAGTTTCGTACGGCAGATTTCCGACATACAACCTACGACCCATCTGCTCTGACTCCTCTGTCCCAGCCTGGGACGCTGCCCGCGCGCCGAACGGCGGGCGAATCGAGGAAACTCGCCTGAGTGGCTAATCCACTCCGCTCGACTTGCGCGCTTTGAGGGAGAGAGTCTGCACAACAGTCTCAGTCGGCTCGGGTGCGGGTGAAGCGGTGGCGGGGTTTCTCCGTTCCCGTGATGGTAGCTCATCTGGCGCGGCCCGGCAACGAAAACCTTGGCACGAAAACCTCGGCACACCTCGGCGCAAGCGGGCCGGCGCGCTACTCGAGCACGGCAGCCCCCCTGAGCGGTGAGGCGCCGGTCTTGTGGAGATCGAAAACCACAACCACGTTATCCCCGGCCTTGAGCCAAGGCGCCGGGCAGTAGAGCCGCGTCTGCGGCCCGATGTCCCAATAGCGGCCGAGGCTGTGGCCGTTGACCCACACCACGCCCTTGCGATAGCCGCTCATGTCGATGAACGTGTCCGCCGGCTTGTCCAGGCGAAACGTTCCTCGGAAGAAGATGCCCGGCCGTGAGGTGTCCACGATCCCTGCCGGAAGTGCGGCGGCCCAGGCGTCCGCGAGCGGGAGCAGGAAGACCTCCCAATTCATGAGTGTCATCCCGGACAGCGTCACGCGATCCGTGATTCCCTTCCGATCGATCATGTCCTGTGCGAAGTTGATGTGCCCCATGCCCTCGACCAGCACCTCGAGGACGGGCGTCGGATTGTCGGATCTCGGCAGGTCGATGCTCTTCTCGCCGAGCCGCCGGTCGAGCGCGCCCACGTACTTGCCGTCGATGAACAGCGTTGCGTAGTCGTGCAGGTCCGTGATCACGAGCCTTCCGGACTTCCGACCGATCAGCTTCGTGCGGTACAACACAAGCCCCTGGTTCTGCCCGTACGATTCGAACGTGCCGGGCTGGATCACCGGCACCGACTTGGGCAGGTGGCTCCAGAGCGACGCGTGGAGGTGCATCGGGAACTCAGGCACGTCGATCGCGGGAATGGGGTCGGGCACAGGCGGCAGCGCCGCGCCCTGCGGGAGCGCTGCCGCGATCATGTCCCGCAAGGCGAAGTACTTCGGCGTCGCGCGGCCCTGTTCGTTGACCGGAGCGTCGTAGTCGTAGCTGGTGACGTCAGGCTCGTAACCCTTGCCGCCGGAATTCGCCCCGGCCGTGAATCCGAAATTCGTGCCGCCGTGAAGGACGTAGAAGTTGAAGGACTTCCTGGCGGCAAGCAGAAACGCAACCTCTTTCTTGAGGTTCTCCACCGACGGCCGCGCCCACTTCTCGCCCCAGTGGGTCAGCCAGCCAGGGTACGTTTCCGACGAGAAGATCGGGACGCCAGGCACGAAGGAGCGGGCGAGTTCCCAGTGCTTCTCCGCCGAGCCGGGGTCGAGGCCGATGGCGCCGCCCGGGACGTGCCCGGCCTCCAGCATGTGCGGCGTGGGGCCGTCAGCGCTGAAGAATGGCACGTTAATCCCGCTCTGCTCCCAGACGTCCTTGAGCCTGGCGATGTAGGCCCGGTCGTTTCCGTAGCTGCCGTACTCGTTCTCCACCTGGACCATCAGGATGGGACCGCGGTTGGTGACGAGGAGCGGCCGCACCACTACCGCCAGACGCCGCATGTACCGCTCGGCGGCCTCCATGTAGCGGGGGTTCATGCAGCGGACCTTCAGGTCGGGATGACGCAGCAGGTACGGAGGGATGCCGCCGAAGTCCCACTCGGCGCAAACGTACGGCCCCGGTCTGAGCAGAACCCACAGGCCTTCTTCCTGCGCGATCCGCACGAAACGCGCCACATCCCGGTTCCCCGTCGAGAAGTCAAAGACCCCCTCGGCCGGTTCGTGGTAGTTCCAGAAGAGATAGGCCGCGACCGTGTTGCATCCCATCGCCTTGGCCATCCTGATCCGGTGGCGCCAGTACTCGGCGGGGATGCGGGCGGGATGCATCTCGCCCGAGATGATCTGGACCGGCTTGCCGTCCAACAGGAAGTCGTCGCGGCCAAGCGCAAATGTGTGCTTGGCGCTCTGACTTGCCGGCCACGCGGTGAACGCGAGCGCTGCCACGACCGCCATCAGGCTTCGTTTCATCCTTGCCTCCGGATCTCATCCCGTACGGTACATGATTCTGAGGCCTATCGCAGGAGGCTAGCGAAGCTCCGCCTCGAACCGCCAGTCGTCGAGGATGCCAAGGGCGGGGCCGCGCAGATCGAGCACCTCACGTCCGCTAGCCGACCGAAGGAGGAGCGGCGGGCTGTGGCCGCAGTTCACGTAGGTCAGGCTGCCTGACCGCGGATCGAAGATCCCGAAGACCGCCGTGACAAACCGCAAAACGCCGGAGGACTCGCTGAGGACGCGGTTGACGTCCTCGACGGCGGCGATGACGGTCTCCCCGGTCATGATGACGTGGCCGACGATGCCGTGCCCGAAGCGGAGCATCGGGTCGTCGCGTAAGGATATCAAGACGCGCGCAGGCCGGCCAGGTGAAGAGCAAGCCCGTGAAGGCCGCGCCGGCGCACCCGGAGTTTGGCGCCGGTCGGACTTCGTGGTAGGGTGACAAGATGGCACTGGCGACCCGGGCGGTGGTCGTTTGGCTTGTGCTGCACCTCGCGGCGTCTTCCTTGGTACAGACACCTCCTGGCTTGAGCGCGGCCGAGCGGGCCGAGATCGTCGGCGCGCACAACGCGTGGCGGGCTCGCGTGGGCACAGCCCCCCTGCTGTGGTCGGCGGAGCTTGCGGACCGCGCGCAGCGATGGGCGGAGACGCTGGCCGGCAGCGGTTGCGAGCTGCAGATCAGTGGGGGCAATGGTGTCGGGGAGAACCTGTTTGGGGCCCGGCCCGTTCCACCGGGACCTGCACGGCGGCCTCAGCCCATCACGCCCGCAGCCGTCGTGGACACCTGGGCATCAGAAGCTGGCGACTATTCGTACGGCCTCAATGCGTGCGCCCGTGGGAAGACGTGCGGCCACTACACGCAGATCGTCTGGGGCAGCACGCGGGAGGTCGGGTGCGGGACGGCGATGTGCCCCGACCACGGGATAGTGTGGGTGTGCAACTATTGGCCGGCCGGCAACGTCCGCGGGCAGCGGCCGTACTAATCGCCCGGCCTCGTTCGGGCGGTGAACCAAGCCACGCGCGCCACGGGCCGCCAGCGGATTGGTCGCGGCGTCCCGGGCGTATGATCTCCAGGTTCAGCATCTCTGGTGTCACCATCGATCCGCGAGCCTGTCCGCCGCAAAGAACCAGGAGTGTGCCTCATGGTCCGGCCGCCATCCCGAACGCATATGGGTCTGCCCGCCATCGCTGCGGCCATCACGCTGCTCGCCGGTGGCGGCGCGGCCGGCGTGGCCGGTCAGGGAGGACCGCCGAGCCAGAAGCAGGTGCCCACCCCGACCTTTCGCACGCAGGTGAACGTGGTCGAGGTGGACGCCGTGGTCCTCGATCAGCAGGGACGTTTCGTATCCGATCTCCGTCAGGAGGATTTCGAGGTCCTCGAGGACGGCAAACCTCAGGCGCTCATCTCGGTCCAGGTTGTGAACATTCCGATCGAGCGCCTCGAGAAGCCCCTGTTTGCGGCGCGGCCCGTTCAGCCGGACGTCGAGACGAACGCCCGCCCGTTCGATGGCCGGCTCTACCTGATCGTGCTCGACGATCTCCATACTCTCTCGGTGCGGACGACCTTGGTCCGGAGGATCGCGCGGGAGTTCATCCAGCGGAATGTTGCCTCGAACGACCTCGCCGCCGTCGTGACGACCTCCGGCAACCGGAAGTCGTCCCAAGAGTTCACGAACAACCGCTCCCTGCTTCTCCAGGCCGTCGAGAAGTTCGTCGGCCAGAAAGTGATCTCGCCGGCGCTGGCCGGTCTCGCCCAGACGGGCACGCCGGAGACCGACAGCCCCTCGGCCGCCGCAGCGCAGCGGATCTTTAACGCCCGGTCGACGCTCGAGACGCTTGCCACTCTCGCGAACTTCGCCGGTACGATTCGCAGTCGCCGCAAGGCCATGGTCATGATCGGGGAGGGCATCGACTACAGATTCGGCAGGATGGAGGAGATGCCGGATTCGCATGCCGCCGGCGGAGACCCTGTGCTCGGGTTCGTCGACCAGGGCAGTGCGCCGCGCGAGCTGCGCGATCGAGTGAGGGACTTCGTCGCCGCCGCCAACCGAGCGAACCTGACGCTCTATGCCTTCGATCCGCGTGTCTTCACCCAGGGCGGCGACGACCTGGTGGACATCGCGTCAAACCCTCCCGGTGACGTCGACGCGAAGGGAGAGATTGTTAAGTCCGTGAACCTCCGGGACGACCTCGTGGCGGCCCAGGACAACCTGCGGACACTGTCAACGGAGACGGGCGGGTTCGCGGTGACCGGATCCCCCAAAGCGGTCGCCGGCGCTTTCGACCGCGTCCGCGCGGAGAACAGCAACTACTACATCCTCGGCTACTCCCCGGCCAACGAGGCACGCGACGGCAAGTTCCGAAGAATCGAGGTCCGGGTGCGGCGGCCGGGCCTCAAGGTGGAGGCGCGCAAGGGCTACACGGCCCCGCGAGGGAGCGCGCCGGCCCCTCCCACCGTCGATGCCAAGGAGGGGACGTCGCGCGCCGTGCGTGAAGCGCTGGCGAGCACGCTTCCGGTCTCGGGCCTCACGCTTCGAGCGGCGGCCGCCCCGTTCAAAGGTGTGGCACCGAACGCTTCGGTCGTTGTCCTGGTGCAGACCGAGGGGCGCCAGATGCAGTTCACGCCGAAGGGCGACAAGCTCGAGGACTCGGTGGAGCTCTCGGTGATTGCCGTGGACAGGCTGGGCAAGGCGCGGGGCGGCGAGCGCCAGGACGTCGACATGCCCCTCAGTCCGCCACTCCGGGCTTTCGTGGCACAGGCGGGCGTCGTCTTCCAGATGCGCGTGAGCCTGCCGCCGGGACAATACCAGCTTCGAATCGCCGCCCGGGATGGCGGCAGCGGACGGGTCGGCTCCGTGCACTATCATCTCGAGGTGCCCGACTTCCTGAGCGCCCCGCTGGCCATGAGCGGTCTCGTCCTGACCGCCGAGGAGGCGGGTGAGGTACCGGCACCGCGGCCGGACGAGGTGCTCGGCAAGCTCCTGCCGGGGACGCCGATCACGACCCGTGAGTTCAACCGTACTGACTCCCTCACGGCGCTGGCCGAAATCTACGACAACCAGGACCGCCAGTCGCACAGCGTGTGGATCAAGGCGACGGTCCGGGCCGAAGATGGTCGGGCGATGTTCCAGCAGGAGGAACGGCGATTCAGCACGGAGCTGGGCGGCGTCCGCGGCGGCTTTGGATACACCGTGAGAGTGCCCCTCCGCGAGCTGGGCCCAGGGCTTTACGTCCTGACCATCGAGGCACGCTCGGGTCTCGGCGCCGACATCACCGCCAGCCGCGAGCTGCAGTTCAGAGTCCGCTAGTCAGATCGCTTCTCAAACACAGGCCGTCAGATCACCTGTCAACAGCGGAGCGGGCGCTGCGTGGCCAACGGCCCTGAAACCGAGCTGAATCTCGGGAGCAGGTCGGACCACCCCGGACGCGCCAACCGGCACGCCGCAGGTCGTGTATCATGAAATGGCGAGAGTATGACCGAGAAGAAGACTTCGCTCGAGGATCTGCGTATCGCGGACTCGGCGCGCGACGGCGGGCGCAGGCGCGTGGTGGGGGCGCTGCTGCTGATCATGGTGATCGCCGCGCTCGCAGTGGCCGCCTGGTGGCGCTTCGCGAGGCCGACCGCCGCCGCGGTGCGCGTTGAACCTGTCGTCGAGAGGCTGATCGGCGCGGGTGGCAGTGGTCCGGGGACCGTGCTGAACGCGTCAGGCTACGTGACCGCTCGGCGGCGCGCGACCGTGTCGTCGAAGGTCACCGGCAAGGTGCGCGGGGTCTTCGTTGAGGAGGGCATGGCCGTCCGTGAAGGGCAGATTCTGGCCCGCCTCGACGACACGACAGCGACGGCCATTCTGGCCGTGGCCGTGGCCGAACTGGGCGCGATCCGCCAAAGCCTGGCCGAGACCGAGGTGCGCCTGAAAGAAGCCCAGGTCACGCTCAGGCGGACAAGGTCGCTCGCGGCCGACGGCATCGCGAACCAGGCTGATCTCGATGCGGCTCAGGCGTCGGTTGACGCGCTCGCCGCGCGGCTCGTGGCCACCCGCGAACAGGTCACAGTCGCTGACGCTCAGGTCGCGTTGCGGCGCACCGATCTCGACGACACGACGATCCGGGCGCCGTTCTCGGGCGTGGCCATCACCAAAGACGCGCAGCCGGGGGAGATGATCTCGCCCGTGTCAGCGGGCGGCGGTTTCACCCGCACGGGCATCTGCACCATCGTCGACATGAGATCGCTCGAGATCGAGGTCGACGTCAACGAGAGCTACATCGGCCGTGTGGCGCAGGGCCAGAAGGTCGAGGCCACGCTCGACGCCTACCCTGACTGGCGGATCCCCGCCCATGTCATCACCACGGTCCCGACCGCGGATCGCCAGAAGGCGACCGTGCTTGTGCGCATCGCGTTCGCGAAGCTCGACCCGCGCATCCTGCCCGACATGGGCATCAAGGTGGCGTTTCTGAGCGACGGGGCCGAGGGAGCCCCGCCCGTTCCGGCCGGGAAGCCGCGGCTCGTGGTGTCGCGGCGGGCTGTGCGGAACGAGAACGGCTTGGATGTCGTATTCCTGGTACGTAATGGGACCGCCGTGCGCCGCGTGGTGCAGCTCGGGCCGGCGGACGGTGACCAGATCGAGATCGCCTCGGGTCTCGCGGCCGGCGATCGCGTGATTGTCGAAGGGCCGAAAGATCTCGCGGACGGCCGGAAGGTCGTCGTGCAATGACGGAGACCGTTGAACGATGACAACAGCCCTTGCGTCGGATCCCCTCGTGCGCGTGAGCGACGTGCACAAGGTCTTTCACCGTGGCAGCGAGCGCATCGACGTCTTGCAGGGGCTCAAGCTCGACATCCCGGCAGGCGATTTCCTGGCGCTGATGGGGCCGTCCGGCTCTGGGAAGTCGACGCTGCTGAACCTGATCGGCGGCCTGGACCGCCCGA
>Ga0315296_10001679_pt1 | contig 19270 bp, 21 predicted proteins | sample YL17G14_18_MG_FD_203921 | JGI IMG/M metagenome (GOLD analysis project Ga0315296, IMG submission 203921) | Sediment microbial communities from Yellowstone Lake, YNP, Wyoming, USA - YL17G14_18 | ecosystem: Environmental > Aquatic > Freshwater > Lake > Sediment | place: USA: Wyoming | collected...
GCCACGGCCTCAATTATCGTTAGACGGGAACAAGAAAAAGTGGAAAATTAGAGGTCTGATTGTGGGAAGTAGTTGTCTAGGCTGTTCCCGGTGGTCCTGTTGCTGGCGGATGGAATATTACTTTTTTGCGAGTGTCTTGGCGGTGATCCGTGAGAGTTTCCAGATGTACCACGTAATGTATCCATTAGCGAGCCATGCGATTGCTGTTACTCCGTTTAATCCCGTCAGGCCTGTGTATGTGGTTATGAAGCCGATCAGGATGCTAATCAAGGCTGTGTAGATCAGGTTTTCAACCTTAAACTGTTCAGGGCTCGTTTTGCTTGCGTACCCGGCTAGGCAGGTGATGAATGCGATGAGGAAGCCCATTGGCGTTGCGATGCCAAGTGCGTAGACGGCTTGGATGGCGCCGTACTCCATTGGAGGCGGAACTTCTGTCGCATTCTCGGTCTGTGCAAAGGCGGACGCAGCAAACATTATGAGGGTGAATGCCAAGACAAGGGCAAGAGCAACTTTCTTGTATTTCGTGCTTTTCACCTCCTATTGCTTTACGGTTATATTCCTATACTGTTATGCCGATTGTCTGAGCCCAAGCAAGGTCTTCTTTTGCTTTGGTGAGTTTTTTGAGGGCATTCTGTCTGCTGCATGTTATGCTTGGTGGATCTATGCCGATTCTGCGAGCTATTTTGTAGTCGCTTAAGCCCTCTTTCGCCTTTAGGTGTAGAATCTGTTTCTCTCGGTCTGTGAGGCTCATAGCAGTCTCCATTTCTGTTTATAGGTATATAATTGCCTTATTATCGCAAACGCAATAATAATTGCTTTTTGCCAGCGTTTACATTGGTGTTTTGGAGCTTCATTTGCCCAGTCAGAAACGTCCGAGAAAGCCGCGGAAAGATACTTCTGAGACTTATGGTGTTCGGGGAGCTGGCGCCACGAGTGCCATGGCAGACTTTGGGCAGCCAATTAACCTACAGGATCTTCTTTTTGCGATCAAACGAGAGCCTGTAGCTAATCGATTAGTCTTTCAAGTTGCACATGACATTTTTGATAAGTGGTTCCGGGTTGAAGATCTCGCTGAGAAGCCGGATCCGAATTTTGATAAAGTTGTCCAGAAGGCTCTCAACGGCCTTTCTGCTAAGAGTGTTTTCAGTCAGATGGCTGCTTTTGAGCGTTGCTTCGGCTGGGCTATAATAGCCATGACTTTCGTGGATTTTGGCGAAGATATTAGTAAGCCAGCGAAGAATGTGAAGGGAATTCGTGAACTTTTTGCTTATGCTGGAGAGTTGCACTTCGCAGTCCAGACGTCGGATGAAGATAAGGACAAGAAGAGTTCGCGATGTGGCTTGCCTGTCTGGTATACGCTTAACAGCATTGGCGGAAGTCAGGTTAAGCTTCATTTTTCGCGTGCGATTCACTCTGCAACTCGGCTCTTAGATCACCAGTACAAAGGTCCTAGTGTGCTTGAGCCAGTCTATGATGACATTACGGTTTTGCGTAACGTGCGGTGGGGCTTAGGCCAGACGATATTTCGGATTGGCGGCGGCTTTCCAGATGTTACTGTGAAAGGTGGAGATAAGAGGAAGCTTGATGCGCTTGAAGCCAGCCAGCAATGGAAGAACGTTAATGCCAGGTCTCACTTTTTGCACGATGAGAAGACAACTTTAGAGTTTAAGGGCGTTGCCGGCAAGGCATTGAATCCCGAACCGTACAATGCGATTATCATGGAGAGTATTAGTTGCGGTTCTGGCGTTCCTACTCCAACGCTTCGAGGCGTCCAGGCAGGAGCTGTCACGGGTTCGGAGACGAACCAGCTTGACTACGCGAAGATCGTGAGCGATGCGCAAGGCCGCCATGAACCCGAAGTACGTCAACTAATCGATCTGTTAATCGAGTGCGGCCAGATCCAGACGAACGTGAAGGACTATCGGTTCATCTGGAATAGTCCGATGGAGCTTACGGAGAGTCAGAAGGCTGCTGTTGAATTGCAGTTGGCTCAAGCGCGAAATCTGAAAACTGGTTGGAAGACTCTTGACGAGATACGCGTTGAAGAGCATCTAGAGCCATTGCCGAGTGGCGCTGGTAGCGTAGTTTTGGGTTTGAAGAAAGCTGAGAGTCCGCCAGGGCAGGCTGGGGATGAGATGTTTTTGCGTAGAATAGTTTCACGGTTATGGAGGAAAAAGAAAATTGAGAACAATTCGAGTAAGCAAAGCTGAGTTTGACGCATCGAAGAAGATTCGAGAGACCGACGACGAACTGATAGTACCTACGATTTTCACGCGAGAAGCTATATTGCCTTTCGACAAAGGCAAGGGTTATAGATCTGCGAGTGAGCTCAAAGACGCTGCGTGGACACTCGAAGGTAGTTGGATAGTAGGCTTAGCGCATATTGACACTATCTTCGTTACTGACAGACTTGATATCCGCGGCAGGGCTCAAGATGTGAAGTTCTGCGATGAGATCAATGCTGTTATCGGTGATAGCCACTTTTTCAAGGCAAAGTGTGATCCAGCATACTTAGCGCGCCTCAAGAAAGGCGACTTGAGTGACGTCAGTGTCTCATACTATAATAACGAAGTTTTCCAGTCTGGCAAGTTCGGTGATGAGCCCTACGATTTTCAGCAGAAAGAATTCATGTTCGGTCATATTGCTGCAGGAGTGCCTGAAGGCCGTTGTCCGAGTCCGTTCTGCGGCATGTCAGTCGATGCTTTACTGAGAGTGAGGAATAAGGATCCTGAAGAGACTGAGAACTACATTCACCTTCCTGTCAGAGATAAAGGCCTATTCACTGAGTCGATGCGGACCATAACGCTGAGCGAGAAGGAAGGTATTCTAGCGGTTATTGGTAAGCTGAAAGAGGATCCTGAAGGCTCTACGAAGATCCAGAAGTATCTTTTCAAGAAAGACAAAGATTGGACGATGGAGAAGGCTCAGGCTTGGGTTAAGGAGCACAAGGACAGGTTTGATGTTGCTGAAGATCTGAATGCTGAAGCTTTGAAGGCGAAGATCCAGGAATTGTCGATCCAGCGGGAAGCTATCAGAGAGAAACTGTGGCCGACCCCGCAAAGGTTGGCTCCTGACGTGGAGAAGAAGCTTCAGGTTGACTTGTCGGTGTTGGATAGTGAGATCCAGGCGCTCACAGAGGTTTTGGCCCACAAACTTGCTGGCGTAAAGGTCGATTGTAAGGGTTGCAGTGCGTGCAAGGGCGGTAAGGCTGGAAAGGATGGTGCTGATGTCTCCAGTACTGACGCCAAAGGCGATTCTCAGGGTTGCAGCGAGAGTGTGGATCCGCAGGCTCAGGTTGACCGTTCAAGGCAGCTTCTGAAAAGTCCCAGGTTTAGGTAAACGCCCTGACGGGCTTAACAGATTTGTCCAGGGATGATTGGGCTCGCGACCACGACGGCGCGTTAGAAGTAGTAAACTCCGTTTCGGAGGAAAAAAAGCATGACTGAAGATGAAAAAGGTGGGTCTAAGGAAGGCAAAGGCGCCGCTGACTCTAGTGGTCAGGGTGCTGAGCTGACGAACAAGATTGCAAAGATGTCAAATGATCAACTTAGAGCTGAATACGTTGCGATTAAACAGCAGGACGAGAAGAAAGATGGCATGATCGCTGACTTGACGAAGCAACTCAAGGAAGCAAATGATGTCCTGGAAGGCCAGGAGAAGCAGAAGTTCATTGGCGAAATCTTGCCACGAGCAAGATTCAAGACTGAAGACCTTGCTAGCATGAGTGTTCCTGAGCTCAAGAATATTCGTGCTACATTGGATCAGGCTGTACTGCCACAGGTTAACAGTGTTAGGTTTGGCGTTCCGTGTCTTGATGATAGAGCTGATAACTTGACTGTTGGCGATCAAAGCGTTGTCACTGCGCGAAGGCGTAAGCAGGGAGCTGCGTAGTTATGCCGCAAGGACTTGTTAAGTCCGCTAATCAGGTCATCGTAATGGGTGACCCGTTGCGGGTTGAGTATGAGATTGGGGCTGCTGCTACGCCTGCGAAGATGCTTCCTGGTAGAATTGTGATCTTCGATGGAGACGGTACTGTGAAGGAAGCTGGCGCGAAGGCTCACGGTATTGTGGGCTTCTTGGATGTGGCTCCGGATAAACTTGAGGCTACTCCGTATGCTGTCGGAGAACAAGCAATGGTTGTCAAGGGCAGGTGCATAGCGAAGTTGACGTTGTTGGCGGCTGAGAACGTGACTCGTGGCGACAGGCTTACTATTGCTGCGGATGGCAAGGTTGCGAAGCTTGCAGTGGGCGCTTTGGGCGCACAGGGCGACATTATTGGACAAGCCGAAGAATCTAGCAACGTGACTGTTGACGCTGAGATTCTTGTGGACTGGAATCTGACGCCTGAGAATACTACAGCGAGCTAGGATCTGTGGTTTTGTATGCAAGGTTTGAGACGTGTAGGAATGGATACGGGTCAACTTACGGATGAGGAAATGCGGTATATCGACACGCGAAATTAACCTTGGACCTTAGCCTTTTAGGCTGAGAAGTGAGGGTTGACCGCAAGCAGCCCTTGTCCTTGGTCGCCTTGCAGGAACGTGCATTGTCGAAACCGCTGTCCCCGTCTTAGTCGGTAGGAAGCTGTTTCCAGTTTTCAGGCTTCCACATGCAGGATACACTACTGTTCGCGGTTACAAGCGCACGAGCAAGAAGCAAGCACGAATAAGTTTACATGGCCAGGGAGGCAGCAAGGACCGCACGGAACATGCCGGTTTCGACATTACCGTTCCGGTAATCGATAGCGACTTCACGTTGTACTGGCGCGATGTTTTGGCATCGAGAAACGGCGGATTGCCGCTTGAGACAAGCGAGATCGAGGATGCAACGAGACAGTGCGCGGAAGAGGAAGACAAGTTGCTAATCACCGGCGAGTACACGGGATGGGGAGCGTTGGGCGTTGAGGGTTTGGCTACTGCAACAGGCAGAAATAGTCAGGCAAGCGCGGGCGCGTGGCCTGCAAATTCTCTCACAGACATTAGTGCTGCCATCGGAAAACTTGAAGCGTCAGGGCATTATGGGCCGTACGCTGCGATCTTGAGAAGTACATGGTTTGCAAAGCTCAGAGGACTTATCGCAAGTACAGCTGTGTTCTATCTCGAAAAAGTGAAGGAGCTGGTGGCAGACGGCATTTTCGTGAGCGACAGCTTATTCACAAGCGCAGGACTGACAACGAACGCGTTAGTCCTTGAAGCTAGCCAAGAGAACTTTGAGTTGGTAATCGGCCAGGACATGACGACATTCGAACAGCAAGATAAGGACATGAACCTTCGAGGCAAGGTTTTCGAAGTTGTTGCGCCGCGTATCAAAAGACCCGCTTCTATTTGCGAACTAACAGGGCTGACTTGAGCGGCGCCAAGGTAAGCCCTTACTTTCTCTCTTTCCCCCGCTTTCTTGGGGTTCTAAGCAAAATTACGGTAACAAGGAACTGGAAAAGGAGGCGAAAAGGCACGAAATTCAAGTTGAAAACGGGCAAAGGCAGCGTCAAAAGCTTCACGGACTCGAAGGGATTAGTCCATTTGCCAGGCGACATTATAGACTTACCTGCGAGCTATAAGGGCGAGAAGTGGCTCCAGCAAGTCATCGCAGACGAACCTGTTGTGGCAGCACCCACCAAGGTTGAGCAAGCTTCCAGCGTCGGAGATCCGACAATTCCTGAAGGTGAGGAAGCGCCTAAGCCCGAAAAAAAGCGGAAAATGAAGCCGTGAGAGTTCTAGTTGGGGTTCCGAGTCTCCGTGAAGGCGACCGTTTTTCTAGTTACCGAGAGGATGTTCTGTCCTGCATTAAGAAAGCCCTTGTGGGTATTGAGTATGTTATTTTCGTAACTCCTCCAACGATCTTGCGAGATATACCTGGGATCGTTGATCGGGAAAACTTGCTTATCGATAAATGCGTCGGTGAAGGTTTTGATTATCTCTGGATTGTCCAGGCAGATGTCGAAGTGCCTATAAACGCTTTTGAGAACCTTCTAGGGCTCGGCGTCGACGTGGCGCTTGGCGTAGTCCCGCGGCACGATGATATCGGTGCATTCATCTGTGGATTCATGGATGAACAGAAGAAGGTCTGGTATCTTCCGCGCCAGGCTATTGCTGGCCAGATTGTTTCGGGCTGGGTTTTTGCATCTGGCTGCATATTGATTAAGAGAAGAGTGCTTGAAGCTGGAATTCGGTTCCGCTGCGAACAGGGAGTCGGCGAGGATATCCTTTTCGCATTTGACGTGCAGAGCTCAGGGTTTGAAGCGAAAGTTGATGGTCATGTGGTTTGTGGCCATCTTCCAGAGTGGCCTCTTCATTCTGCATTAGGAGTCATGGCTCCCAGTTATGGCTTGCTTGATGTTGGTTGCGGGCACCGTCCGAAGGGCGATGTGAATGTTGACCTTTACCCGGAGGCCTCAGCTCACAGGTCTGCAGACCAAAGGGTGAATGATGATGTTGCTTTGCATGTCCACGAGATTCCGAACTTCGTCAAAGCTAAAGCTCAAAACCTGCCTTTTCGAGACCGTGCATTTCGCAAGTTGTATTCATGGCATCTAATTGAACATCTTCCGAACCCAGAACTTTTTCTCGAAGAGGCAACTCGCGTTACTAACAATACGATCATAATTTTCTGTCCGAATGGCGATCCAAACTGGGCTTATGGGCGTGAAGCTTATGGGGAAACTAAACCACTTCACGTTTATCGACTAACGCGAGAATGGTTTGAGGAGAAGCTGAAGGCTTTTCCGGGTTGGGATTGGTCCGTAACATTCAGCAATAGCCAGGGCGATCCTTGGGAGATCTTCGTGGAAGGCGAGAGGAGGGTTCTCGTTGGGTGAGGATCCTCGTGAGGTTCTGAAGCGAAGTCAAGATCTCCTGCGAGCCCTTAAGGAGAATCAAGAGTCCAAGAAGCTCCTGGAGATCCTTCCGCAAGGACACGGTTCAGGCCTTAATGCGGATACTGTTGACGGCTTGCATGTTGCGGAGATCTTGGCGAAGGCTAAGGGCACTGGTGGCGGTCCGGGTGCGGGTGCTGGTTCTGGCGATATGACTAAGGCTGTTTATGATACTGATGGTGATGGCGTAGTCGATAATTCTGAGAAGCTTGAGGGTAGCACGAAAGCGGAGGTTCAGGATCATGCAGCCAAAGAGCATGGTGATGAAGCTCACAGCTTGGCTTATGCGTTGTCAACTGAGCTCGCGGATCATGAGGGAGCAACCACGGGGGTTCATGGTGTTGGCGCTGGCACAGTTGCCAAAGTTGGCGATATCGCAGTTGACGCGAACCTTTCTGCTGCGGCTCAGGATGCAGTCTCGAAGAAGCATGCTCAGAATACAGATACAGATCTTGAGGCTACTTTTGAGGCGACATTTGAGAAAGTTGCTCGTAAGGATGCTGCGAGTGGGTATGCTGGGCTTAGTGCAGCTTCGAAGCTTGCTGTTGGACAGATGCCAACGGGCAAAGTGGATAAAACTCTAACTTTCAGCATTAGCGGTACTCTTATGACGGGGCAGAAGAAACAGCGTCTTGTTGCTCCATGCGACATTTCGCTCTTGAAGGTTAGGCTTGTGGCGGATACTGGTCCTGTCGGTGCAGATTTGATTATCGACATCCATAAGGGCACGGGTGCAGGGACCACGATTTTTTCGACTCAAGCTAACAGGCCGAAGATTCTGAACGGCGCCAAGACGGGCGTAAGTGTGGCGCCAGATGTCATTGCCATAAGTGAAGGTGACGAGTTTAGCGTTTATGTCGATCAGATTGGCTCAGGAACAGCAGGCGCAGATCTCAGCATAGAGTTGATCGGTACTCAAACGGTGGCGTTCAGCTAATGCCAATTACGTTTATTGGATGCGACAAATATTCAGAAAATAATCCAGAAAGTGGAGCATTCACACTTCACGCCGATGCACAAGCGGGCGACATCGCCATCTTTTTCTGGTATACACGAACATACACCAAAACCATTACACTTGATCCAGCACAAGCAACTCCAATGCATACCCTTTACAATACGTCATCCAGTGGAAGAGGAAGACTTTTCATAGGATGGGTTCTTGTAACACAAATATCATTAGATAGTCACGAAACTTGGGGTTGGACTTCTAGTACCGTAGCAAACTCCACAACAATATGGGGAGCAAGTATTTTCCGCGGCGTACATCCAACAGCTCCAGTAGACATCGATTCTGGAACACCTGCATACTGGGATAACGCGGAAGACCCTGATGCACCAGCAGTAACAACATTAACGGATAACGCTTGCGTAATCCCAATTTTCGGAAAGAACAACGATTTCACTTCCATCGCTGTACCAACTGGATATGCTTCTGCTGGCGAAAAAGCTGAAACTTTGGGTACAGACGCAAGTGCGGGTGCAGCATACAAAATAGTTGCATCACATGGAGAAGAAAATCCCGATGCATGGGACTTGTCGGGTGGAGCATCAACAGACGACGGACTTGTTTGGACTGGTGCCCTTAAACCATCTGAGGAGATTCCACCTGCAGAGGAAATGCTTGTTCAGGTGATGTAAAATGCGTGGCGAGAACAAGCGTGGGAAGGTTCGGGTTCAGGTGACTATCAGCGGGAAATTGCATGAAGAAATGAAGTTTATTGAGGCTGAAGAGTTGAAGATCGCTGAAGCGGAGGATCGGAACGCGCCGTGTTGGAGTAATGTTGTTGAGATGTTGGCGAGGAAGGGCGTCAAAGCCTATAGGGCAGGAAAGAAGTAGTGAATCGGGAATGTCGAAGGTGCAGGGAATTCGGCCAGGAGAATAAGAAGCCGTGCAAGGACCACTGCAGATATCCGCGTTTCTGAAAGTGTGTGTAGTGTGAAATTGTATATACCCTATATCATTGGTTTCTCCCTGAATTCTCCAGCCTATTGGTAATATATCATTGGTAATATCCCAGAAGTGCAGACGCATGCGTCTTTTGCGAAATAAAGTAGTATTCTATACTATTTCGTACAATTAGCCTTAAAACAGAGTTCTTTCTCGGTTTACTTCATTGAGGCTAAGCTGATTGGTTAGCGTTACGCCTGACGGTGTCCGGGAGCGAATACTCGTTTCTGCGGGAGACTGCCCAGATGATGTTGTAAATCGCTTCATTGCGCGAGCTGTGGCCACGATTAATGGCATAACTGGCGGAAACATCAATTCTCTGAGTTGCACGCAAGAGGAAGAAACTGCTGTTGGCAATTTGGCTGCGATCTATTGTGCCTGCCGAATTACCGGCGGATCCTCTTCAGGCTTGAGCTTTAGGGTTGGCGACTTGCAGGTTAGTGAGTCTCAGAACTCGAGCGCGCTTGAAACTGGGAACTTGACGTTTTTGCTGAATGAGGCGAAGGCTATCGTTGAGCGGCTTAGCGGTGCGGGTTTCAGGGTGGTGCAAGACTAAATGGTTGAGCAAGGAAGTTTAGGGGTTTTGGCGAAGTTCAAGGATCTGAAGTGGTGGCAAGCTACAGTCATGATCGTGTCGATATTGCTTGCTGCGGGCTTCGCAAGTTACTACGGAGCAAACGTCTCGGTCAACGTTCAACTCGATGCTAGGGTTGCTGAGCTTGAAGATTTTCTGCGCGTGACAATCAACAGCACGTTTTATACTACGCAAAAGGAGCATGCTTTTATCGTTTCGCCGGTTGTTAGTGGGGCTACTACGTATTACTGTATGCAGAACGGCACGGATGGGTTTCTCAAGTACTATAACACGAATAAGACTTTGGTTGAGCAGTTTGCACTTGGAAACTCGAGCTCTGGAACGGTGTTTTTGAAGGGCCTGCAGCATAATACAAGTCTTACGGTTCCCGCTAACGTCATGGTCATAGAGCAGTACCAGAATAAACTTCGATACTATAACGGACAGTTCTCAGCAGGATTTGTGACGGGAACCACGGCTCCGAGTAATCCAGAAATGGGACAGTGGTGGTATGACACAACAGCATACACATTGAAAATATGGAATGGAACGGATTGGGCGGCAAGTTCTGGAACTCAAGGATCACAAGGAGAAGCAGGAACGGTTGGAGGTTTGCCTTTTAGCTACATGGTTTTTGCCAATGCGACTAGCAACTACAGGGTGAATGGAACGACTGGAGCGATTGATTATTCAAGCACAAGTGCGGGGAACTCTATCAATTTTGCCCTCGGTAACTTGACATCGGGGAGAACTTGGAAAGAAAAGGTTGTGCCAAAGGGCCATTTTACGATTGACAAGCAAATTCTGATTAGAAACTACACGATTTTGGATTTGACGCAAGCATACTTTACCCTTTCAGCATCACTGAATTTGGGTTCTAATGGTGAAACTGGAAACGGTGGCGTTCATGGAATAATCTATAATACTGATGTCCCAGCGAGAGACATAGACATAATCGGCGGAACAATAGGAGAGAATGCAAACTCTCATAATAGCATCAGGCTTGAAAACGTTACAAAAGCAAACATCTACGGCGTAACATGCTATGACCATATCCATCTTGACAATGTAAGCGACAGTTTCATTCAGTACTGCACGCTTAAACCTCTAGCTAACATTGTTCCCCATAAATCACCAATGAACTGCACTATTCAATACAACAATATTGAAAACGGGCAAATCTACATTCATTGGATCAACTATAGAAGTACTTGGGGCGTTCCAGCAGACAACAATAAGATACTCTACAATCGCGTGTTTACAAGTACTAGGAATGATACTAGCATGATGCTCTTTGACTATTGCTATAACACAATGATTCAAGGAAATCAGATTTTCGTTAATGGTGCTGGAATCTACCTTTACATGGCGCACAATTCAACCATAATAGACAACTACATAAAAGACCTCTACATGAACAGCACGCAACACGGCATAGATTCAGCATTCACCAATTACCAAGACCGTTCTGGAAACATCATTGTTGGTTTTGCTATTGGGTTCACATTTGACAGTTCAGGATCAGCGACAGTCGCGAGAAACCGTTTTCTTGATTGCGACATTGGAATAGGAAGTTACACTCCGCCATCATACAGAAGATTTGAGGTTACAGGAAACCTCTTTTTCAACTGTGGTATGGGCTTGGAACTTAAAGGCTATTATGCAAATGTTATTGGCAATACATTCCAAAACTGCTCAACGGGCATTTGGATTGGCTCAGTTGGGCAAGGTAATCTGATAGATGGTAATACCTTTACATGGTGTACATCACCTATCTACATGCGAAACCAATGCATAGACAACCAAATAATCAACAACGGGTTTTTCAATAACACTGAAGCTGCAATACAGTTTTGGGCAGGCGGTTCAAATAACACTATTCGTGGAAACACCATAAAATACAATCTTGGCGACGGAATCGATTTTCACGGCGGAGATGGAATAGACCAAAACGAGAATATCATAGAAGACAATGTAATCGAATACAATGGAGACGCTTCTGGCGAATATGGCATTGATTTGTATGCGTACTGTGACAACAATATCATAAAGAACAATTATCTTCGGGGCAACTATGCAGGACAAATTAGAATCGTCAACAACAACTGTGCTGGCAACATCATCGAATACAACAACATAACTGGAACACTCACAAACAGCGGAACAAGCACCATTATCCGATATAATAGAGGTTATGTCACCGAATGCTCTAATGCTGCTGTAAACGGTACAGCGACAACTTTCACGATTACGCATGGATTGGCAGCAACGCCTGTAATCGTGTTTTGCAGTTTCAACACAAGCGGATTCACCTACAGTTGGACGGTGACAAGCTCAACGATAACGGTGACGCTCAGTGATCCAAGTGCAGATGCCACACAAATAATCTGCTATTACGAAGCGAGAACATGGAACTATTCATAGGTTGCGTGTTTTATGCTTGCCAAACTCCGAATCGCTCTCGTCGCAATCGGAATCCTACTTCTCTCCTTTCTCCCCCTAGCCGCCAATGCCAGCGTCACAGTAATAGGGTGAATGACTATGCCAGTTAAACATAATAAGCAAACGGCAATCGCGGATAACGCTCTCTACGACGTGTCAAAGGATGAATGGAATGAACCTCACACTGTTGACAGTGGAGAAGCTACTGTAGTCTCGGGAGAGACTTACGTTGATAAGGCGCATGGATTAAGCTTAACGCCAGACATAAACAAGATCAAGCTTACTCCGAAAGACGATCTCGGCGGAAGAAGCTACTGGATAAGCGATGTCGGCGGCACAACTTTCCGAGTTAACATTGGCAGCATGGACATGGTTGATCACGTCTTCGGGTATGTAATCCTCTAATGTCAACTGCCATATTTGACCCCGCAATCTTTGACCGAGCGATCTTTGACGTTAGCGGCCTCGCGGGTATCGCTGCGCGTGACGCTTATCTTGATTTTGTGATGCATTACGCGCCCTGGTTCTATGTTATTACTACGGCATTGGCTGCAGATCCTCCGGCTGGCCAGAAGAACGTGACTGTTGCTAATGGAGCTTTGTTTAGTGCTGGCATGCCTGTCGAGATTAAGGATAGCGCTCACAGCGAGTGGAATACTGTTGATAGCGTTGCCGGCAACGTTGTGACTATGGTAGACAACTTAGGTTATACGTACTATGTGGCGAAGGGCGGAACTGTTGATCATCCGGACATCGCTTATGGGAAAGGCTCTATGGCTTGTGCGTTTGCCATCGAATTTCTGTATGATGCCTATTCAGCGAGTAAGTACCAGGTTCTTCAAGGCGTCATTCTCGGGAAGATAATTCAGCTTGCTGATTGGCTTTTGGTTCAGCAGTGTGTGGATCCTGCGAAGTATGCTTACGGCGGCTTCGTGAGCGTTGAGAGTGGCACTGAGTACTGGAGTGTTGACGCTGGACGCTGCATTCCCGCGCTTTTGAAGGCCTATGCCCTAACGAACACTCTTGGATATCTGAATGGTGCGAAACTTGCGGGCTATACGTTCCTCTATACAATGCAAACGCAACCCGCAATTCTCGGCATTCACGACCGGTACTATGGCGGCTTTGCGAACAAGGTCACGATCTCAGACACTTGGGACACCATTATGTCGATTGAGAATTTGTACTGCTTGATCGGACTCAAAATGCTGAATGATACTTACGATGCGGCTAATGCTGAAGTATACACGGCAATGATGGTTAATGCAGCAGCGTTTCTGCGTGACGGGTTCGAGCAGTTATACTTGTATTATCAGCCTCCGCCTTCCGGTTCGGGTGTTTGGTATCGCGTAGGTCTCAGCAACACCGAGATTTATGATGATCCTGTTAGCTTTGCGCTCTTAGGACTTTACACCTATGAAGCCTGGAGCCTCAGCTGTCAGCGAGTCTACAATTTTCTTGAAGCTATCCGAGCTAGTGGATCCCACCCGGCTTACTGGCCTGAGATCTGCTGGCCAGGCTACGTCGATGTAGTGACGAGGTTCCCAGCATGTGCCTATTACGATGCGATCACAAGCGGGATCCTCTGGAAAATCAGGAAAGAAAGGGATCCTCCGAGTTTCAAGCTTGCTTATGACGTGATCACAAAGTACAGTAGCGAATTCATGTTTTGGGGTCCGCTTTTCACGGATTATAGCCCAGTCACCGCTCAGAAAGCTATGGCAAACGTCACTTGGCTGGCTCATATGTTTCTCAACTACATCGAGCCTTTGACGAAGTTTACGCGGATCCTCAATGACAAGGGCGAAAGCGTGTTGCTTTATCCTGTGCAGCAGGCCGTGGAGACTGTGAGTTACGGCGATCCCCTGGACATTAATGCCGTAGTTTCGCCAGTGAGGGTTGAAGAGGTGATCCTTGAAGCAGGATATCTCCTCAATGACTATCTAGCGTTTTATACGTTCATCCCCGTGCGCGTCCGTGATAGAATTCGAAGGCAGGGAGAAGATTATGAGCTGCAGTCTGTCACGCCGTTCACCTTTGCAAAGGAGCGTATCTACTTCAAATCGGTTGCCAGGAGGCTCCTCGGACAATGACAGAAAGCGAGAATCCTATTGATACTCTCGTGCGGCTGGTCTCTTCGCTGATCTATGTTGTGAAAGATAATGCTGCAGTAGCAAGCCTTCTCGTGACTCAAGGGAACTATGACCGTGAGCTTTTGAAAGGGTATGATGGGCAGATTACGCTTTCGCAAAGCGATGGCGGAGATGAACGTTTAAGCACGGATGGCCGTTTGAGGCGGGAATTCGCTCTTGTGAAGCTTGGCGTTTACACTGTAGATAAGGCGATGCCTGGAAGCGATCCGGGCAAAGTGATGCGTGACAAGATCGGCGCGGAGATCAAGCGAATCATCCGCGACTACCGTAACTTGCCATATCAAACGACGTACAGTTTTAATGGGCTTGGATATCCAAGTGGTGATCCTCACAAGGCTTCCGATGCTACTGCAGCAACTGAACTTGTGCCGTCGAGCACGTCGTGGGCTGAGCTCTCGGTGGCGAATTATGAGAAGATCTGGTCCAGCGACGACGTCCGCCACAGCAAAAGCACTAGCGTTAGGCTTGAGTATGCTTTGATGCTTTTCAAGCTTAAGTTGGCTCCAAGAGAGCAATGTATCAAGAGTATCGTGCTTAGTTTTGAGGGTTACGGCACGGCTCCAGATGGTGATGGCGTTGCACTTTTGGTTTGGAATCACGTGACTTCTGTTTGGGAGCATGGCGTATGGAATATAGCTGCGTCGGATGAGACGTTAACCCTTACGCTTAGTTCAGGCATTATGGATCATGTTGACTCAAACGGTTACGTGTACTTTTTGGCGAGGACACGAATGCCCTATCTATGGATAAAACACGAAGCATGCGAAACAGGCGATAATGCGTATGCAGTGGTTCATCAGACTGCTTGGAAGGGGCAGACTTTTACTCCTGATGTTGCGCATACGATAATAGCTGTTGGGTTGAAACTTTCTAAGTTTGGTAATCCTACTGCGCCTATTGCGGTGAGTATTAGAGCTACGGATGGCGGTGGCAAACCGGTTGGGGCTGACTTGTGTTCTGGTACTCTTGATCCAGCGTTGATTCCTTCGGCGCCTGATGGCGACCCTGGTGCATGGTATATGATAACGTTGGGCGCTGGCTGTCCGCTGTCTCTCGGTGTTAAATACGCTATTATCTTGCACATGGACGGCGGGGATCCTGCCAATGAGATTCAGTGGCGCATGAATACTGATGCGCCTTATGCTGGGGGCAATTTATGCTACAGCGGTAATGGTACAACTTGGTATTCCGCTTCTGATGATACGATGTTTGCGGAATACAGTGCTCCAGCTGCACCTGCAATTTTGTACTGCGATTACATGCAGTGCGTGATTCAGGTCCAGGGCATAACACACGTGAATTTCCAAAGTTTCAGAAATATTTTGGTTACTGATGTGAAGCCGTACCTCTACAGCACCGAGTTTCTGTTGAAGGCATGGCTGATCGTAACATTAACTTGAATGGAGAAAAACGAAAATGGTTGAGACCTATGGGACGGATGAAGAGCGGTTCTACTACGTCACCGAAACAGTATTCGGAACAACACCTACGAATCCTGCGATGCTGAGCGCGCCGTGCGAGAGCATTGACCCGGGTTTGGATCCCGGCAACATAAAGTTGCGAGGGGCTGGTAGCTACGATTTGTGGGCGATCAAGAAGGGGCTACGCAAGCCTAGCCTGAAGATTGCGTATATACTGCCTACTGATAGTATGATTAACCTTCTCCAGTGGGCGAAGACAGACCTGCACAAGAGCCTGAGTTGCCAGGTGATCTATTGGAAAGGAGCCTTTGCTTCTGCCACGGATATTATCTCGCTCTTGTTCAAGGGTATGCGGATCAGCAAAGTCTCTGTTGGGTGCAGTATCGAGGATGTCATAAAAGCTACTATGGAGTTTGAGGGGCAGGATCTTGAGACGGGCACAGCGAAGATCAGCGGAGGCACATACACTGATTATAACGGAGCTTTACCTTTCAACTTATCTTGGGTGAAGAAAGACACCGTAGCTGTTGACAGGGTAACGGACTGGAAGTTTGACGTTGTTAACGGCGTCAAACGTGTTCCGGTGATTCGTTCAAGTAATGGCCATCTTGCAAAGTATCTGCCGTTTGGCCAAAGAGACCTAAGCGGGGAATTGGCGTTTGAATTCGAGAGTAAGGCTGAGATGGATGAGGTTCTGGCTGATACAGAGTTTGATCTTGAGTTCGGGTTAGGCGGGATATCGAAGGCGAGTTTTCCTGACTGCAAATGGGACGGCGTAACTCATTCGCACTGGCTTGAGGATCTGATTTGTGCCAAAGCAAAGTTCGTGTCGAAAGGTCCACTGGCCATAAATTGAGGTGCATGGTGATGGAGAATAGGACTATTGCTGTTATCGCTCTGATTCTGGTAGTTAGTGTAGCCATAACAGTATCTCTTTCTGCGCTTTCTACTGTGTACAAGATCCAAAATACGGCTCAACTCAAGACAGTAGGCGTCACGGTTTTCAGTGATGCAAACTGTACCCAGAAGCTTCTGAACATTACTTGGGGCATTTTAGGTCCAGGCGAAAACAAGAACTTCTCCTGTTACGTGCGCAGCGACAGCAACACACCGGTAAATCTGTCGATGCACACTGAGAACTGGCAACCCGCAAACATCACAAGTTGGACTTCTATTTCGTGGAGTCTCGAAGGCTTCACGCTACAACCGAATGCGTCTGCGCCGACGGCCTTGATGCTTGCTGTTAACGGTTCGATTCCGCTTGGCTTTTCGAGTTTCAGCTTTGATATAGTCTTCGTTGGGAGCGGATAGCATGCAGACTGAAAAAGTTGAGGTTGACAGCCGTTTCGGCCCCGAGTTTGCTGGGATCTACGAGTTTAGGCAGGTAAGCCAAGGCGAATATGAAGACGTGCTTTTGAGTTTCATGGATGCTCTCGGGAAAATCGCAAAGAAGGACCTGCTTAAAGTCAACAGGAAAATGCTCTGGATAAGTCTCATCCAGCAGCCGCCCCAGAAACCCTTGACTGCGGAGCTACTCTTGAAGGGAGATATCCCGCATGGACTTTCTACGAGGCTTCAGGAAGCCTATGATAAAGCTAACGGCTTGACTCCTGAAGAAACGCGTTTTTTATCCTCGCAATCAGACGCGGAACCCCAGACGCAAGACTCACAAAGTTCGCCTTCTGCGAAAGATTCCACTGGACCGAAACAGAGTACCGCCGAACCAGCCGAAAAACAGTCGCCGAGTTCACCGTAACTCTGAATACGATTAATGAAATTGCGGAGGAAAAGGCGCGAGAGGCTGAAAAAGAGGCAAAAAGAAGCCGTTAGGTGTCTGTGGATGTCTGTTGAAGTGACCTGCGACGTCGAAGGGATTGGCGAATTCCAAGCTGCTATGCAGCGTTTCGATAGCGGAATGCAGGAGCAAGTACACCGCTTCCTGGCAAGCTGGGTTGCCGACGTCAAGGCTGCTGCGATGCGAAGCGTTCCGGTGCGAACAGGGCATTTGCGGTCAACGATCTACGCAACTATACGGGAATGGGTTGCGAACGTAGGCGCGGATGCTACTTACGCGCTCTTCGTGGAGCTTGGTACAGTCCACATGCGCGCACAGCCGTACCTGTACCCTGCTATCCAGCAGTATTTGCCGTCTCTTGAATTCAACATTGTTGGAGCGATTGAACAGGCGAAAGCGGAGGCAGGCCTGCAGTGAGCTTCCGTGAAATCGCAATCACGATTCGTGCAGTCAACCGAGCTAGTGCTCAGTTTGCCAAAGTCCAAACGGATGCGGAAAGCTTGGCTTTGCGGATTAAGAGCCTTGGCGCAGTCATGGCAGGCTTGGGCGCTGCTGGAACAGCTATCGGGCATATCGCCCACGAATTCGGCCTACTGAACGATGCTCAGGCCAGGGTTTTCAATTCGGCTATGATGGTCGTTACGGTAATGGGCATGTTCATGCGCACGAGTTGGGGCGTGGCCGTAGCTCAGAAAGTTTACGCAGCTGCATGCTGGATCGCAAGCGCTGCGCAGAGCGCGTTGAACATTAGCTTTGCAACCTTCCTGGCTCTCACTGGTGTGGGGATCGCTGTGATCGTAGCGGCTGCTGCTGCGATGTGGAGCTTTGCCAATAGCATGAATAGTGCTACGGCTTCGGTTCAGAACTTCAATAGTGCCGCTAGCGAGGTTCCGAAGGGTGGCAGGAGTATTCAGCGGGCTGGCGAGATGGATCTGGCGCGGAAGGGGATGACTTAGCCGTGAGCGTTACGGATCCGAGTCTTTACATTTTTCTCGGTTCTGTCAATCCGCCACAGGGCGACGTCGTAAGCCTCAAAGTTGTCCTCGGCTGCACTGGCGAAGTAAGCAGTTATGAGCTTTTGATGCAGAACTGGGATAAGAAGTACAGTCCATCAGGCACTTATCCGATCGTGGAGGGTTCAGCGGCTACGATTAGCGTGGGGCGAGGCGCGAGTTGTCCGCTCTTGCTCACTGGGAAAGTTGAGAAAATAACGTATCCTTCGATGCCTACTGAGCATCATATCAAGGTTTTGGGGCGTTGTGTCGGGAAAAGCCTCTTCAGCAAGCGCGTCACGAAAACTTACACTTCGCAGAAGGGCGAGGCGATAGTGAAGGATATCATTGATACCTATGTTGGATTGAGTCATAACCGCAGCGGAGAGCTCATCGAAAACACAGACACAACATATACTCTTCTGGAGTATTCCGACACGCCAGTCATAGACATTCTGAACTATATCGCCTCGACTGCAGACAAGTCAGGCGTAATCGGGTTTGATTTCCGCGTTGCTCCTGACGGCAAATTCGAGTTTTTCCAACGGAACAGCAAGACAAGTAGCGTTAGCCTGAGCGAGAAGATTGAGGAAAGCGATTACACGAAAGATTCTCTCAGAGTACGGAATAAGATTACGATCTACGGCGCCGCTGACAAGAGCACTCCGCTTGATAAGGATTCTTGGACTGACGGCACTTTAAACCAACTTCAGAATGACGATGACGAAGAGATCCATCAGTTGACTGCCTACAAACTTGTTGGCACAGTGGTTTTTGATCCTGCAACTGGCAACCGCGCTTACCTTAGGACTGTGAACCTGAAAGTCAAAGTTTCAGTAGTACCAGCACAAGGTAAATGCAAAATTACTTATCAGAAGGAAGGCGGTGCAGAGACAAATATTGTCACGGACGAAACCTTCACGAACACGGATTATGCTCTGATGCAGCATACTAGCGTGAATATCTGGGGTGACGCTGGCAAGGATGTCACAGTGCGATTCTATACGCTCATTGATAATGCGAGCTACTGGGTTTATTCGAAAGAGCATAGGGCATTTGCGGATATCCTTG
>Ga0315296_10001680_pt1 | contig 19270 bp, 14 predicted proteins | sample YL17G14_18_MG_FD_203921 | JGI IMG/M metagenome (GOLD analysis project Ga0315296, IMG submission 203921) | Sediment microbial communities from Yellowstone Lake, YNP, Wyoming, USA - YL17G14_18 | ecosystem: Environmental > Aquatic > Freshwater > Lake > Sediment | place: USA: Wyoming | collected...
CTTCGCCAACCAGGCGGTCAACGCCACGGCCAAGATGTCCGTGGAGATGGAGGGCTACGAGAAGGGCCAGTCCAGCTACACCGAGGTCATGACCGGGAGCGTGAACGTGACCCAGGGCCAGGGGGCCTATACCTTCAAGCCCGGCAAGGACGGGTACTACCGGATCACGGCCACGGCCAAGGACGCCAAGGGCAACGAGCTGGAGGCCCAGAACTGGGTCTGGGTGACCTCCGGCACGGGCTGGTGGTACGAGGGCTATTCCCGGGGCGGGGTGCAGATCATCCCGGACAAGCAGAGCTACAAGCCGGGGGAGACGGCGCACATCTTTGTGATGCTGCCCGTCCAGGAGGGCCGGACCCTGTTCACCATGGAGGGGGAGAAGCTGTATTCCGCCGAGGTGCGGGCCTTCAAGGGCGGCTCCTTCCTGGTGGACGTGCCGATCAAGGGGGACTACACGCCCAACGTCTACGCCTCGGTCAGCATGGTCTCCAAGGACCAGCACTACTCCAAGGAGAAGGCGATCATCGTCCCGCCCAAGGACAAGCTCCTGACCGTGAAGGTGGAGAGCGACAAGCCCATCTATAAGCCCAGGGAGGAGGCCACCTACACGGTCACGACCACGGACGGGAACGGCAAGCCGGTCTCGGCCGAGGTCTCTTTAGGCGTGGTGGACGAAGCGGTGTACGCCATCGTCCCGGAGCGGACCCAGGAGATCGGCAAGGCGTTCTACTCCCGGCGCTACAACAAGGTCTCTTCCAACGCCTCGTTCACGTTCTACTTCTACGGCTACTCCCGCAAGACGAGGATGGAGGAGGCCGACGCCCGGAAGAAACCCTGGACCTACGCCGACTTCAAGGAGGCCAAGGCGGAGTTCGTGGAGGCCAAGACGAGAAGGGACTTCCGGGACCTCACGTTCTGGAGGGCGGACATCGTGACCGACGGGAGCGGGAAGGCCAAGATCAAGTTCAAGTTCCCGGACAACCTGACCTCCTGGCGGGCCACGGCCCGGGCCGTCACCCACGACACCAAGGTCGGACAGGTGACCCAGAAGGCGATCGTGCGCAAGGACCTGATCGTGCGCATGGAGGCCCCCAGGTTCTTCACCCAGGAAGACGAGATGACCATCGCCACGGTGGTGCACAACTACCTGGCCACGGACAAGACCGCGCGCGTCCTGTTCGGGGCTGAGGGCCTGGAGGTCCTGAGCGACACCTTGAGCGAGATCAGCGTGCCCCGGAACGCGGACGTGCGGGTGGACTTCCGGGTCAAGGCCAGCGAGGCGGGGCAGGCCGTGATGGAGGCCAAGGCCCTGACCAACGAGGAGTCCGACGCCATGGAGCTCACGGTCCCGGTCCTGGCGCACGGGATCAAGCGCTACATCACCAAGGCCGGGGAGACGAACCAGGCCCAGGCCAATCTCGCGGAGACCCTCGTCCTGCCGGACTCGGCAGAGGAGGAGGCCTGCGTGCTCAAGATAGACGTCGCGCCCTCGCTGGGGGGAACTCTCCTCGAAGCCCTGGATTACCTTGCGGAATACCCCTACGGGTGCGTGGAGCAGACCATGTCCTGCTTCCTGCCGGACGTGGTCGTTTCCCGCACGCTCAAGGACTTGAACCTGGCCAACGCCGAGCTGGAGAAGAAGATCCCGGACATGGTCAAGAAGGGCCTGGCGAGGCTGTACAACTTCCAGCACGAGGACGGGGGCTGGGGCTGGTGGGAGCACGACGAGACCCATCCCTTCATGACCGCCTACGTGGTCTACGGCCTGACCCAGGCCAAGGCCTGCGGGTACGAGGTCTCGGACGAGGCCTACACCCGGGGGGTCGCGGCCCTGCGGGAGCAGCTGGCCCAGGTGGGCAAGGACATTACCGGGTTCGGGGGTTGGAGCGAGCAGACGGGCATGGGGGACGCGACCAAGGTCTACATGCTCTACGTGCTTTTCCTGTCCAACCCGCCCAACCAGACCGGGGAGCCGGCCGAGGTGGAGCTGGCCAACGAGCTGTTCGCCCACCGGGATTCCCTGAACGCCAACGCCCGGGCCCTCCTGGCCCTGACCCTGGACATGATGGGGCAGAAGACCCAGGCCAAAACCCTGGCCGCGGAGCTGGAGAAAGAGGCCCAGGTGAGCGAGACGGCCGCCTTCTGGGGCGGCAAGTCCTGGCACTACTCCTGGGAGGACGACCAGATCCAGACCACGGCCCAGGTCGTGCGCGCCCTGGCCCAGATCTCGCCCCAGAGCGGGGTCATCGAGAAGGCCATCCGCTGGCTGATCCTGCGCAGGCAGGGGAGCGCCTGGAACTCCACCCAGGACACCGCGATGATCATCTACTCCCTCCTGGAGTACATGAAGGCCACCAAGGAGCTGGAGCCGGACTACACCCTGGCGGTCACGGTGAACGGGAAGGAGGTCCTGAAGAGGAAGGTCGGGAAGAAGGACATCGGGAACAAGATCCCCACCGTGGTGGTCAAGGGAGACGACCTGAAGCTGGGAGCGAACAGCGTAAGCATCACCAAGTCCGGGAAGGGCAAGCTCTACTACACCCTGTCCCTGGCCTACGTGGAGCGCAAAGAAGGCATCCCGGCCGAGGATAAAGGAATCGCCGTGGCCCGGACCTACGCCAAGCTCCTGCCCGTGCAGGATGCCAAGGGGCGGTGGGTCTACGCCACCCAGCCGATCTCCGGGCCGGTGAAAAGCGGGCAGGAGATCCTGGTGCGCATCAAGCTCAAGGCCAACCAGGCCTACGACTACCTGATGGTCGAGGACCCCCTGCCCTCGGGATGCGAGGTGATCAAAGAGGACTGGCGTTACACCCTGTTGGGCCAGGAGTACCGCGACTACTACGACTACGAATGGAACTACTGGTACACCTCCAAGGAGATCCGCGACACCAAGGTCGCCTTCTTCGTGACGCGCTACTTCTACGGGGAGGAACAGAAGACCGCCGAGTTCACCTATGTGCTCCGGGCCCAGATGCCCGGGACCTTCCACGTGATGCCCACCCAGGCCAAGCTGATGTACTTCCCCGAGGTCGGGGGGAACTCCGAGGAATACGTGCTCAGCGTGGGGGAAGGGACGCCGTAAACAGCAGAGGTTAGAGATTAGAAGTTAGAGAAGGACAAACCAGAGAGAGGGCCCCGAAAAGGGGCCCTCTCTGGGGTTAATAGACTACCTTACGATCACGGCCTTCTTGATGGCCTGATAGTCCCCGGCCTCGAAGCGGACGAGGTAGACCCCGGCCGGGGCCTTCTTCCCGTTCTCCGTCCGCCCGTCCCACAGGGCCTCGTGAACGCCTGCCGGGACGAAACCGTCCACCAGGGTGCGGACGAGCTGACCAGCGAGGTTGTAGATTTTGAGGCTGGTCTTAACGTCCTTCGCTAACTGGTAGTGGAAGGTCGTGGCTCCGGTGGTGGGGTTGGGCTGGCCGAGATGGAACTCGGTGCGCAGGGCTTTGGCCGCAGGCCCTGCCGCTATTCCGACCGGCTGGGGGTGGATCCCGAGCCAGTGCATCATGGAGTCCACGTAGGCCTCCTTGGTATTTCCGCCGCTGTTCACGAGGCCGCGCAGGAGCCAGGTCGAGGTCAGGGTGCGGTAGGAGGGGGAGCCGGAGCGCTGGTCGTTCGCCACTAAGCAGGTGTCGTTCCTCGTGCTTACGAAGCGCATGAAGCTCTGGCCCGTGCCGGTCTTCTGGATGCCATCTATGTCGCAGCCCTGGGTCCCGTTCCAGCCGGTGTCCTGGCCGCTGTAGTTGAACAGGAAAGATGAGAAGTAGGTCCCGGCCACGCCCCTGACACCCGTGATGCCGTGCTCCAGGTCCATGGCCGGGAGGTAAGTCGCTGCCAGCCTGGGATTGAGGGAGTCCCCGTAGCGCGGGCCGGTAGGGTCAATCTGGGCATACCCGAATTCGGGTGCCTCAAAGTAGAGCCCCCCGCTGTCGTAACTGGTGGTCAGGAAATTCTTGAGGTTGTTGCTGTTGGAGATTCCTACCGTATACTGGGCGCTGTCGGCTACGGGATAGTGCCAATACCAGGTTCCCTCTAAGCCGGGAATGAGCGCGATGATCACGAGTGGATTTGGCCGAGTGAGGGCAGGGAGGCTGTCCCAAGGATACCACCAGCCTTTGTAGCCCTGCTTTTGAAGCATGGTCAGCCAGGTGATGGCGTCCTGGTGGTCTCCCCAGCCCCAGACGACGTAGTCCCCTCCGGAGTCAGGGAGGTTGGCCGTGATTGGGAATCCGGCGTTGTCCGAGAGGGAGCCGGAGGTCCAGCGGACCGTGAAGGGGAGTTGGGCCCAGCAGTCCATCCCGGCATTGCACTGCACCCGGAAGGTCTGGGTGGCCGTCCCCCCGTTGGCCGGGATGTCCCCATAGGCCTTGGGGCCGCTGTCCATGAGGGTGGCATAGGCCGAGAGACTGCGCAGGATGCCGGTGGTCCCGTTGGCATCCGCAGTGCCGATGTTCTTCAGGGTTACCCTCACACTGTCGGGCTGGCCTGGACGGAGCGCGTTCTTGGAGTTCACCACGATCACCTGGGAGGCGATGATCTGAGGAGCTGTCCCGATGTTCAAGTCCCCGGTCACGACCAGGGCGTAGGGCTGGGCGCCCATTGGGCAGTTCGTGCCGGTCACTCGAACCACCCAGTTGCCGGCAGCAGGAAACCGCCTGCGGGCAATCTCCTCCACGTTCAGAACATCCGGCGACCCTCCGGTCTGGGACTCCCCGTTGGTCATCACGTTCCCGAGGTAAGTCGTCCCACCGGGGTCCGTGAGCCTGAGGTCCAGGTTGTTGACCAGCTCCGGTGCGGTGCCCACGCCCAGGGGGCCGGGGTAATCGGTCCAGACTAAGGCTACCTTGATCGGCGCTCCAGTGTTCACCGGAATGGTGTAGTCTCTGAACTCCCCGGTTCTGAGCCCGTCCTTTTCGTCCGCGACCCAGAAGGGGTTGTTGGTCGTGGTATCTGCGAAATGCAGGACCTTCCAGAGATTGATTCTGCCGAAGCCGTAGTTGTTGTTGGGATACATCTGGGCCACTGTATCTCCGGAATTCACCAGCACAGCCTTCATCAAGGCCGCAGAGGGGATGAACCCGTTGGATAGATTCTTGCTTCCGGTGGGATACCAACCTTCGGTGAAGTACTGGCGGACCAGGGGACAGGCTCCTGCAGCTGTTGCTGTGCACATCGAGGAGCCGGACATGGAGCTATAGGTGTTGGTCCCCGAGGTTGAAGAGGTCAGGGGGTCCCCCGGAGCTACGACCGTAGGTTTGATCCGGCCATCCCTGACCGGTCCCCTACTTGAGAAACTGCTGATACTATTCGGGCTTCCGGTCTGCACGCAGCCCATGCTCACGATGTCCTTGGCCGTGGCCGGAGGGCTGATGGTTCCAGAACCCCCACCAGCTCCTACGGCTTGGAACCCTAATAAGTCTTTATAGTCCCACATAAACTGATCCCACATCTGGGCTCCGCTGCTATACTCGCCAGCGGTTCCCCCGCCCCAGGATTGGGAGAAGATGCGGCAGGCTCCACCGGCGTTGCCGCGGTAGGCCGGATACCACATTTCCTGATATAGTTGTGGAGGATAGACACTGCCACTGGTATTTCTTCCGATGTCCGAAAACCAGTGTTTGGCTTTGGGGGCCATTCCGTCATTGGCGTTCGTGCCTCCGTTGATGGAGTCATCCCCGCAGACGGTTCCGGCAACGTGAGTTCCGTGATAAGCGGCCCCTGAGCCGTCCCCGAAAACGGCTGTGAACGAGCCTCGCCTATAGGCGATGACCTTGCGGTGAGTGGGGTAATCTCCGAAGGTCGTGACCGGAACGGCAGGGTCCATGAAGGCGAAGTGGCCCATGTTGATCCCGCTGTCCGATGTGCCGGTCACCTGGCCTTCGCCGTGGAGACGGATGCCGCTCGTGTTGTTGTTCCCGTTCACATACCAGATGCGGCGCTGTCCCGAGATGTTGTCCTGCACGATCCACTGGGCGTTTTGGTTGTGGGTGTACATCTGAGCATAGGGCTCGATGTAGCGCACTTCCGGCATCCGGGCAATGTCGGAGAGCTTCGCTCCATCCACCTTGATCCGCACGGAATGACACCACTTCGAGCTTCCGGCCTCGATGATCTCGGCCCCCATCCCCTTGAAGTCCTCCTGGACCTCCCGGAAGTTCTCCCCGTTGAACACGATGACGTTCACCTCGTGGGTCCCGAGCGTCGCGGGCAGGTCATGGGCTAACTTGTAGGCCGGTTGGAACAGGCCCACGTAGGTCACGGCATCCAGGTTGGACACCGCGGCCTTGGAGGCTTCACTCATCCTCACGAGGTAGGCGTAGTTGGGGATGTAGTCCAAAATCTGGGCACCCCGGGAGGTGAGGTCGTGCCTCATCCCCTCGGTGATAGGCCCGTTGAGCTGAACGAGATAGTAACCCGTGCCTCCGGGATAGCCTGAGATCGAGAGACCAGGAGGCAGAGCAGGCTCACCCTTTCGCGTGTCAAAGGCGATGCCGTTGATGAAAAGAGTGGTAGGATTGGCGTAGCGCTTCGGATTGGTGATTCCTTGGAGGTAGGGCTGATGGAGCCCGAAGGGCAGACCCTCTTCTCGCACACTTGCTGGTGGAACAGGAGAGCCGGGGGACGAGGTGCGGGGCATCGGTGAAGCAGGCAGGGCGAAGGCCTGGGCCCAGACTATAAGAGTAATCCCCAGGACGGTTAAAAGGATTTTAAATGAAGCAGTAGAACTGACCATGGTAGAACCCTCCTTTCCCGATAAAAGGAAGCACCCGATGTGCCATTAACCAACCGGGTAATTATACGGCATAACTCCGGTTTTGTCAACCGAATATTTTGAAAATATCAATTTCCATCCAGTCGGGCATATAAAAGTCGTTCTGATGTCAATCCAGCGGAGATGCAAGTCAGCTTCTGGAGGGGGGATATTCACAGGAACATAACCCGGATTTAGACCGAAGATAGTCCGAAAAGGGCGTTCAAGGGAAGGGCAGCCTTCTTGACTCCTGGGGCTCAAAAGGCCTATACTTTTAAGTCTACTTCAAACGAAATCATCCCAACGATGAAAACCTTCTGCTTCGGCCTGAACTATCTCGGCGGGCGGGTGGACCTGCGCCGGTTACACCAACATCTCGCGGTCCATTACCCGGAGGCCACCCTGGAGATGAAGCGGGCCGAAAAGGTCCTTAGCCTCACCATGGCCAGGGGCACGCTCACCCTGGAGGGAAAAGCCCTGCCCTTTGAACTGACCTCCCATCACTTCGCATCCGGGCATGGGATTTATATCGTTGCGGTCGAGAGCCAGGACCCGGTGGGGTGCATCCTGGACGAAACCTCCTCGGTGTACTCCCAGCCGGCGGTGAGCCAGGCCCTGGCGGATTTCCTGAAACGCTGCTTCGGCGTGGAGGACTTCGCGAGCCTGGACACCACCCTGAAACACAAGGAAGGGGTCCGAGATATCAAGGCCGAGACCGGGATCGAGGTCGCCTGGATTGGACAGGAGGACGTGAACATCGGGTTTGAGTTCAGCGAAACCCTCCTGGTCGTGGGCCCGAGCCTGGAGGCCATGGACATGCAGGGGGCCAAGGAGATCTCCAAAAAGGAGGGCGAGGTCCTGGCCCTGTCCCCGGACCGGCTCTGGGCCCGGGCGATGGACGACGACCTGCTCTGGGATCTCGTCCTGATCTTCCTCCGCGAGCACGGGGTGAGGCGGATCAAGGCCATCGCCCTGCATTGGCTTGTAGAACTGCAGCGCCAGCTTTCCCAGATGCAGGTCAGCCTGGGGGAGGGGAACAAAGCCGTATTAACGCAGGACCGGGAGGAGGTGGAAGACCTGGACCTCCGCTTTCACGTGTTCACGATCGAGGCGCGCCGCTTTCTGGTGCGCAACGAATTCCCCTGGCTGGAGGCCATCGACCGGGATAAGTGGGGGACCCTGACCCTTTTTCGCCAGCAAAAGGAGCTGGTCCACGAGACCCTCGAGGAGGGCACCCGGGCCCTGGAGCGGATGACCCGTCCCCTGGACTTCCGGGAGTTCAAGCTTCTCAAGTCCGGCGTGGAGGAGGTGGAGGCCCGGATCATGCTCCTGACGGTCCTGCTTGTCCTGATGGAGTTCTTCACCCAAGCCCTGGTGCCGGGCCACTGGATCGCCAAAGGGATTCTCCTGATCCTGATCCTTGCGATTCCGACCGGCTATTTCTTCTTCGGGCGCTGGCGAAAACAGGAGGCGCTCCGCAAAGGCCGGGCCATCTTCCTCGGAAACCGCCTGGAGCGGGTGGACGCGGAGATTCGGCTACGGGAGCAGGAGCTGGAGCGCCTGAAGTCTGCTGATTTCCTCAACGTCGAGACCAAGGAGGGCTACCGGCGGGAGATGAATGAGATCATCGCGCGCTACAAGGACCGGCGCAGGGAATACGAGGACGAGTTAGAAGGGTTTCGATAATTCAGCAAAAGGAGCGAGGCCGAATGATGCGCAACAAAGTGGTCCTGATCCGGGGGGAGGGCATGGGGCAGGGGAACGACGAGCTGGGGAAACTGCTCCTGGCGAATTTCTTGAGGATGCTGGGGAAGAAGGACGACTCTATGCCCCGGATGATCTTTCTCCTGAACCACGGGGTCAAGATCGCCTGCAAGGATTCTCCCATGCTCGAGCATCTCACCTGGCTGGTCGAGAACGGCACGAACCTCCTCATCTGCAAGACCTGCCTGGAATACCTGAACCTCATGGACCAGGTGGCCGTGGGCAAGGTCGGGGGGATGAACGATTTCATCGAGTATGCCTTCGCCTACGAGGTGGTCACGGTTTGAGCCGTGCGACGTTTAATCCTGTTTGATATCGACGGAACCCTACTCATCACCGGCGGAGCGGCCAAACGGGCCTTCATCAGGGCGGTCCGAGACACCTACGGGACCATCGGACGGCTGGAGACCTTTCCCTTCGACGGCAAGACCGACCCCCAGATCATCCGGATCGTGATGCATGAGGCTGGCGTGTCTGAGGAAACCATCGAGGCGAAGCTCCGGGCCTGCCTCAGTCTGTATGTGAAATACAACGAGGAGGAGCTGCCGAAGGCCACGAAGGCCGTGCTCTATCCCGGAATCAGGGATGTCCTGGACCTGTTCTCGCGGGACGAACGGGTCACCCTGGGCGTGCTGACCGGGAACGTGGAAGAGGGTGCGAAACAGAAGCTGGCGATGTTCGACCTCAAGGGCTACTTCGCCTTCGGGGCCTACGGCTCGGACAGCGCGGACCGGGTGGAGCTGGCCCGGCTGGGAGTTCAAAGGGCCAAGGAGGTCACCGGCCAGCCGTTCAAGCCTGAGGAAACCTTTATCATCGGGGACACGGAGTTCGACATCGCCTGCGCCCATGCCGTCGGAGCCAATGCCGTGGCCGTGGCCACGGGCAATTACGGGGTAGAGAGACTCCGGTCCTATGGGCCGGAGCTGGTGTTCCGGGATTACTCCGACCCCCAAGGGGTCTACGAACTGATCATGGGTTTCCGCCAGCCAGCGGACAGGGCGGGGATCCGGGAGAAGGCATGAGGAGGCTTTCTTCGCAAGCCGCCCTGCCCTGGCTCCTGGAGGGGGAGAATCCCTCGGTCCGCTACTTCGCCCTGAAGGACCTCTATGGGAAGCCGGAGGATGATCCGGACGTCCGGGAGGCGAAGAGGGCCATCCCGGAGAGCAAGCCGGTCAAGAGCATCCTGTCCCTGCAGAAGCCCGAGGGCTGGTGGAGCGATCCAGAGGGGATGTTTACCCCCAATTACCGGGGCTCTGCCTGGCAGCTCGCTTTTCTCGCCGAACTGGGGGCGGACCCCGAGCATCCGAAGGTTAAAAAGGGCGTGGAATACGTCCTCGATAAAATCACCAAAAGGGAAGGCGCCGAGGTTGCGTCGAAACGTTCAGCCTTCATCAACGTGAACTGTTACTTGGGTGTGGCCTTGGAGGCTTTCATCCGGCTTGGGCGCCTGAACGACGAGCGGGTTCAGGCCGGGATCGCCTATGCCTGCGAGCTCGTCACCCAGGGGAAACTGAAGTGCAGGTACCGCCAGAACCTGTCCTGCCCCTGGGGCGGAGAGAAGGAGCTCCGGGCTTTGGCCAGAATCCCCGAGGAGAAGCGGACCCCGGAGGTCGAGGCGGCGATGGCGAAGATCGCGGAGTTTCTCCTGAAATACGATCTGGCCCGGGCGGCTTATCCGAGGAAGAAAAGAGTCAGCGGGCACTGGTTCCAGTTCGCCTTCCCCCGGACCTATAATGCCGACATCCTGGAGGTCCTGGACGCCCTGGCCCTGGCCGGGTACGGCCGGGAGAGGAAGCTGGGCCCGGCCATCGAGTTCATGCTCTCCAAGCAGGAGAAGGACGGGCGCTGGAAGATGGAGACGAGCTACAACGGCAAGATGCTGGCCGACATCGAGGAGAAGGGCAAGCCCTCCAAGTGGGTCACCCTGAGGGCTTTGAGGGTGCTGAAGGCCCGGTATGGATAAGAAGCCCTCCGTCGCATCGGAGATCCAGGTGAGGTACGCCGAGACGGACCAGATGGGCGTGGCCTACCACGCGGCCTTCTTTCCCTGGCTGGAGGTCGGGCGGATGGAGCTGCTGCATCGCCTGGGAAAGACCTACGGCGAGATGGAAGCCGAAGGGGTTTACCTGCCGGTGGTCGAGGCCCATCTGGAGTATCTCAAACCGGCCCATTTTGAAGAGGCCTTGGTTGTCAAGACCCATGTCGAGGAGGTCCGCAGGGCTTCGGTGAAGTTCGGGTACGAGGTCTGCCGGAAGGGAGAGGACACGGTGCTCGCAAGAGGCCACACGATACATGTCACCACGAGCCGGGAGGGGAAGACGATGCGGATGCCGGAGCACGTCCGGAAGCTGCTGATTCATCAATAAGGAATAAAAACGATGGCGATCATCTGTCAGCAATGCGGGACCGAGAACCCGGAGGGGAGCCAGTTCTGCAGCAAATGCTGGGCGCCGCTCACGCCGACCGGCGAGGGACCCAAGGAGTACGATGTTAAGTTAGTGAACGCGGGAGCGAACCCGCAGGCGGTGGCGGCTGTGCTCAGGGGTGTCGCGGGTCTCATTTCGGACCCGGAACATCTGGTGTCCCTGGCACCATGCGTTATTCTGAGGTCGGCCCCGGCCCAGGCGGCGCAGGACCTCGCGGCGAAGTTGGAGGCGGCCGGAGCGCAGGTGGAACTGATTCCGAAATACGCCCTGTCCGCTCAGGCCAAGGAGGCCCCGAAGGCCGAAGCCCCAGCCCCTCAGGCCGCGCCCACAGCTGAGGGCTTTAAGATGGACTACGGGAAGGCATTCAGCTTCTTCTTCGAGGACAAGGACTGGTTCAAGAAGATGCTCATGGGTGGACTGTTCAACCTTTTGGGCATGGTCATCGTGGGTACAATCATCAACACCGGGTACTACATCCGGGTGATGCGGAACGTCAGGGACGGGCTGGAGGAGGTCCTGCCGGACTGGGAGAACATCGGGGGGCTCCTTTCGGACGGCTTTGCTCCGTGGGGGATTAATGTCATCTATCTCCTGCCGTACATGATCCCTTACTTAGTGAGCCAGGGCCTGTCGTTCGTGGGCACTGCCCTGGGAGACGATAAGGGCGCGATGTTTCATGTTATCTCGTTATGCTGCTCCTGCGGCGCCTTGGCCGGGTACCTGGCCCTGATCCTGTTGCCGGCAGCCTTGGTGAACTACGTCCGGGTGGGGACCTTCGGCGCGGCGTTCCGTTTCGGGGAGCTGTTCCAGATCGTCAAAAAGTACCCCGGGCCGTATGTCCTGATCCTCTTGGTGTCCTGGGCGATGCACATTCTCGGAGGGTTCGGGGTCATCGCCTGCTGCATCGGGGCCTTGGCGACCTATTTCTGGTCGTCCTGCGGGGCCTATCACCTCTACGGCCAGCTCTGCCGGGTGGTGGGAGAGGAGATTTGAATCCCTTCGCTCAGGGGATGGAGACGTTCGGAGAGCGGCTCGCCGGGTTCCTGACCCGGCATTGGCTGGCCCTGGCGAATGGGGCGCTCGTCCTGATTGCGGGGATTGCGGTTCTGGCTCCATATCTGCAGCATGCACGGCATCCGTTGCTTTCCCTCATCTGCTACAAGGCCTTCCGGCTGCTCTGTCACCAAAAGGCGGAGCGGTGCTTCATCGTGTTCGGACATCCGATGGCGGTGTGTTCGAGGTGCTTTGCGGTCTATTCATCCTTCCTCTTGATCGGGCTGGCCTTCGCGTCCTGGCAGATGTTGACTAAGAGACGCTGGGAGGAAATCCCGCTCTGGGTGCTCGGAGTGCTGGCGATGCCGATGGTTATTGACGGCTTGACCCAGCTGGCGGGTTTGAGGGAGAGCACCCAGGTGCTGAGGACGATCACCGGGACTTTTGTTGGTGCAGGGGTCGGGCTGTTCGTGTATCCCTTCCTGGCCAGGGCCTTCCAGGAGGTCAAGACGATAGAGAAGCGGGCCTGATGAAGGTCGCAATAGGTCTGTACAGTAAGCACGAAGTCTGGAGGCTCCCTGAGGAGCCTCTGCGGTTTCTCGGGGAAGAATTCCCTGAGGTCACGTTCGTGTCCACGGACTCGGAGGAGGAGTTTGGACGGGAGTTAGAGAACGCGGAGGCAGCCCTGTGCTGGGCCGTGACTCCGGAGCAGCTCAAGCGGGCGAAGAACCTGCGCTGGGTGCACACTGCGGCCGCAGGGGTGGGGAGGAACCTGTTCCCGGAGATGGTTGCAAGCGAGGTGGTGCTCACGAACTCCAGCGGGGTGCATGCGGTCCCGATTGCGGAGCATGTGATCGGGCTCTTGCTTTCCCTGTCCAGGAAGCTGCATGTGGCAATGACGCATCAGGCCGAGAGGAAGTGGCGGGAGGAGAGCATCCTGTCGCCGGGGAGCCTGCCCGGGGAAGTGTTCGACAAGACCATCGGGATCATCGGGCTGGGGGCCATCGGGCGGGCGGTCGCGGAGCGGGCCAAGGCCTTGGGGATGCAGGTCGTCGGCATCCGAAGGAACTGGAGGAAGCTGGAATACTTCGTGGACCAGATTCTTCCGCCGGAGCAGTTGGATACGCTGCTTTCGCAGTCGGATGTGGTCGTAGTGGCCTGTCCCCTGACAGAGGAGACCAAGGGGCTGATTGGCGAGGCTCAGCTTAAGAAGATGAAGCCCACGGCGTTCCTGATCAACATCGCCAGGGGCAAAATCATAGACCAGAAGGCGCTCATCCGGGCGCTAAAGGAGGGATGGATCGGAGGGGCCGGGCTGGACGTGTTCGAGGAGGAGCCCCTGCCCGAGGCGAGCGAGCTGTGGGGCCTGCCGAACGTGGTCATCACTCCCCATGTGGCCGGAGCCACGCCGTATTACTGGACCCGGGTGACGAACCTGTTCGCGGATAATCTGAGGCGGTTCCTAAGCGGCCAGCCGCTGGTCAACGTGGTGGACAAGAAGGCAGGGTATTAACCGGATCGTAAGGCGTGAGGCGTCCCGACAGATCGGGATCTTCGCTACGCTGCGATAAGGCGTTAGGCGGAAAGGCAAAAAGCCGGGACTCTGACATTCCATCAAAACCCTCCCAAAAGGTTTTATAGGCCCCTCTGAGGGCCGGAGATGGGGGAGACAGGGGTTTACCCCTCCCTAACCTCTCTCAGGCCCCCCAGCCTCCAAAACTACCCTCCCCCAAAGGGGGAGGGTAGAAGCGTTTTTAGGGCATCATCAACACCGAACCAAGCCAGGACCAAGCCAGAACCAAGTCAGAACCAAGCCAGAACCAAGTCGGTTTGCACAAGCCTTAATCGCCTACCTGTGCACCACCCCCATAGGGCCTCCCCAAGGCCCCGGCAGAGCCTTCAGAGCAGCGCAGGAAAGGAGGAGGGAGAGTAGAGAACAACGAGTAGAGAGCAGAGAGAGAACGACAGCGGGGATGGTGGTGGGTTGTAAGGAGTGAAAAGGAAAGGACTTAGACCAATCCGCAGATTACACAGATTACACAGATTGAGACCAACAGCAAGCAGACCCAGGCCACAGCCCAAGAAAAACCTCAAGGCCCCTTGACAAAGCCATTTAAACATGATAATATCTTATCGTTCTTCTCCATGAGGCAAACAGAAGCAATACATATTTTGACGGACAGACAGCCTCAATAAGTATAGTGGTCAACCACAGATGGATCCGAAGGTTAGGGGCTGGAACATGGTTGAGGCGAAAACAATAAACCAGACCGCCAAAAGCCGTGAGAGAAGCGGTCGCGAAGGCGGGATTAACGAAGCGGGCCACTTGCCACACCTTCCGGCATTCCTTCGCTACTCACTTGCTCGAAGGCGGTTACGATATTCGAACGGTCCAGGAACTTCTGGGCCATAGCGACGTCAAGACAACCATGATCTATACCCATGTTCTGAATCGCGGACCGGCGGGCGTTCGCAGCCCGGTGGACGGGCTTTGAACCCATTCAAGGAGGATGTGTTATGCCGATCCGCATAAGATGCCGTGATAAGTCGCTGGACAGGCAGCAAGCAATTGAATGCAAAGGGGTTAACACGCCTTCGGCAAGAAATCCCACGGCGTGTTATACGGGCAGGAAAGCAACATTCCGCATCTTATGCGGATCAATCTAATCATTGTTAGGCCGCGTTTGCTAGCGGAGCGGGAGTAATGCCTCTCAAGAACGGCCTTCGCAAGCTCCTAACCAGCCAACTGGTCCTGCTCACGATTGCTATCGCCTCGGTGACCCTCTCGCTTTTCGCGTCCCTCAAGAGCTCGCAGTGGCATTGGTTCCAGCGCTCCGGTGCCGTCGTTGTCGGCGCTGGGGCACTGCTTTCGACCCGCCGCCTAGTCCGTCTTGGCGTTGCAGCGTTGTATCGCGCCGAAACGGTCATCGACGGGGGAGGCGCCGCTCCGACAAAGGAGGAAGAGGAGGCGATGCGGCAGTGGCTCTTGGACCTGTCAGCCATGCGGCTCGGCATCTTTCTGTTGGCCGTTGGTACCGCTATCTGGGCGTACGGCGATCTACTCGGAGCCCTGTTGTGACGCGGCCTAACCAGCGCTTGCAGCGGACCGGGCCTCGCTGTCGCTCGGCCTGGCCGCTGAAGCGCAGCGGTTAGTTTCAAGGAGAAAAGGAATGGCAACACTCAAAGATACTTATCCCAAGGCGGGAATATTATCGAAGAAAGAACTCTATGCACATGCAATGGGTCCCGGCACGCTTTACTTGGCAGAGAAGATTGCAGAGCGCATGGAACTAAGTCCCGGGATGCGCCTCTTGGATTTCGGATGCGGTAACGCGATAACATCATTGTTCCTAACCCGCGAATACGGTGTGCAGGTAGTGGCTGCAGATAAATGGGTCAAGCCTGATGAGAACTGGGGACGTGTGCAGAAGGCTGGCTACACTGACAAAATTATGCCCATCTATTTCGAAGCACACAACATTCCTTTTGCCGAAGAGTACTTTGACAGGATTTTTGCGATGGATTCGTACCACTATGTCGGCACGGACGATCGATACCTAAGATACGTCTTACGGTTCTTGAAAAAAGATGGCTTGTTGGGAATCGGCGGACCTTGCTTTACGAGCGAGATTGACCATGATCTGCCCCAGCATATCGAAGCTGAGTACAGATCAGACCTTTCTTGTCTGCATAGCCCAGATTGGTGGAAACAACACCTCACCAAAGAGAATCTTGTCGAAACAGTATATTCCGAGCCACTCTTGGATGGTTTTGCCCTTTGGATGGATTATCTGGAAAACATATCATATAAGGTTGGTCAATCAAATGGTGCCAAGCCACAGGATCCTGAGACAATAATGATTTTGTCAGACAGGGGGGATCATCTGACTCATCATGTACTGGTTGTTCGAAAGAAGTAGACGGATTGATAAGGGCTGAAACTAACAATTGAATCCACCCGTCTTCCATTTCGCTGCGCTCCATGGAAGCAGGTGATTCATAACGTTAGGCAGATGCAGAGAAACGACGTGGCACCAAGACCTCACTTCACAGACCTTCGAAGGCGGTACCGAGAAGCCGACTGGGTTTCAGAGTTCCAGCGACTCTGGGCCATCTTCAACCACTGGCTTGTAGCCCATGTCGGAAACCATCAGGACCGGGTCTGTATCGAGCATCTCAAGACAGAGCCTGACCTGACCCGGTGGATCGATGACATTATTCGAGTCACCGCCTACAATTTTCCTCACCGAGTCACTGACGGCTATGGCGGAAGTTACCCGCGTTTCGCAGCTGATAACGAAATCTCAAGCTTCTTTCGCGCGGTGGCGGCATCCCCCGTTGTCGAACCCAGGATCAATCACCCTTGGCGCGCCGGGACTGAGCCTAAAGTGCGGGTAACGCACGCGATCACTCTCGATCGTGTTCAGTTTCGCGCGGCCTACGAGGCACATGCTCAGGTACTAGAAGAGGGTATCGCTGGCTTTGATCTCACAATCCATCAGACTCTACCGGCGCTCGGTGTGCAAACTACAGGGTGTTGTTTCTACCGAGGTCCTGTCGACACTGGTCTGCCTGCGGGAACAACGGTGTACGCGAACAGGATGGTCGACCTTTTCCGTGCTGCTCCTCCCCTCGCTGAGCTTGTGCACATGATCGAGTCTGCAGATCCAACGAATCTGGCGAGCGATGTTGTTGAGACCCTCTACAATGTCCGTAACGTCGCTATGCACGGTAGCCTGGACTTCCTGAACGAACAGGACAACGCAGCTGCGAGGACCGCCTATGACCTGCTCGACTCACTTATCCGTGACATCCGTGACCGGTGGTAATGCTGCCTAACAACCACGTCAACCGGACCGCCAACAAGTTGCGCTTGTTGGTGCCCTCCGCGCTGCGCGCTCCGGCGGCCGGTTACGTGGAACGTTATCTACTCAAGATGACATAAAGTCGGTAACAGAATACTTTTCTGCCTTCTCACCGAGGTCCCCGATAGAACCATCTCGATGGACCGGGGGTCCGGTCCTAAGAAAAAGAGCAAGACACCCCGGCGGGGTGTCTCTACATTATTCTGGATTCCCGGTTTCGCTCCGACCCCGAAAGTCCGAGGCAGGCGGGAACGACCCGGAGAAGGGCGCACGATCGTGCGCCCCTACCAATATGAACCCCTCCCGTCAGGTTGACCTGAAGGGAGGGTTTGTGATATAGTAAAAGGTCTGAAGTCGGGTGAGAGAATGGGCGGGTGACAAGGCGAGACTCATTTCGCAAGTGTCTTATACGGCACTCCTTGCGGCATTTGGGGTGTTATCCGTGTCAACCTAAACAATGTTAGGTGGGACTTAGTAGACAAAGGAGACCTCGATGAGAACCAAAGTGGGGCTGTGGATTGATCATCGGAAGGCCATTGTCGTGACGGTTACGGACAAAGGGGAAGAGGTAAGACTATTGATATCAGCGGTTGAAAAACACCTCCAACGTTCCGGCGATTCACCCCTCAAGGGTTTCTATGAATCACAGAAAGTGCCGGCCGATGATAGACGACAGAGAACCCTTACCGGACAGCTCAACACCTACTACGCCGCGGTCATGGCGAGCATCGGCGATGCGGAATCCATTCTGATATTTGGTCCCGGTGAGGCCAAGGGCGAACTGAAGAAGCGCCTCGAGAGAAATAACCTGGGCGGACGCATCGCAGAGGTTGAAACCGTTGACAGGATGACGGGCCCCCAGATTGCGGCGAAAGTTCGACAGCGCTTTGCAGAATAGCGTTACAGAAAACACTCGCCCCCAATCTTTTCCGGGGATGGCAAAGGCGTTCACCCGAGCAACCGCCTCTTTGCGTTAATGGGCCAAGAGGCAACTAAAAAGGAAGCCGGTTGCCAGAAAAGAGATATTCTTTATGAACCACAGTTTAACTAATCCAACACTCCATCGCATTGCGTTCATCGGAAACTACCTGCCGCGCCAGTGCGGCATCGCCACGTTCACCACCGATCTCTGCGAGGCGATCGCGGCCGCCTACGATGACACGACCTGCATCGCCCTGCCGGTCAACGACACCGAGGACGGCTACGCCTATCCCGCCCGGGTGCGGTTCGAGCTGACCGAGAAGGATATCGACTCCTACCGCCGGGCCGCCGACTTCCTGAACATCAACAACGTCGACCTGGTCTGCCTGCAGCACGAGTACGGCATCTTCGGGGGGCGGGCGGGCAGCCACATCCTGGCGCTGCTGCGGGAACTGCGCATGCCGGTCGTCACGACCCTGCACACCATCCTGCGGGACCCCGACCTCGATCAGCAACGGGTGTTGGAGGAGGTCGCCGCCCTGTCCGACCGGCTGGTCGTGATGAGCGAGCGCGGCGCGGAATTCCTGCAGAAGGTCTACCGGGTCCAGCCGGAGAAGATCGACCTGATCCCGCACGGCATCCCGGACGTGCCCTTTGTGGATCCGAGCTTCCACAAAGACCTGTTCGGGGTCGAGGGCAAAATCGTCCTGCTCAGCTTCGGGCTGCTCTCGGCGAACAAAGGGATCGAGAACGTCATCGCCGCCCTGCCCGCCATTCTGGCCCGCTATCCGAACGTGGTCTACATCATCCTCGGCGCGACCCATCCCAACGTCAAGCGGAAGGACGGCGAATCTTACCGGCTGTCCCTGCAATGGCTGGCCCAGGAGAAAGGCGTGGAAGGCCAGGTGATCTTCTACAACCGCTTCGTCAGCTTGGAGGAGCTCGTCGAGTTCATCAGCGCGGCAGACATCTACATCACGCCCTATCTCGACGTGAAGCAGATCACCTCCGGCACGCTGGCCTACACCCTGGGGGCGGGCAAGGCCGTGATCTCGACGCCGTATTGGTATGCCGAAGAGATGCTGGCCGAGGGTCGGGGAGCGCTGGTGCCGTTCCGCGATCCCGCGGCGCTGGCCGAGCAGGTGATCGCCCTCCTGGATAACGAGTCCAAGCGCCACGCCATGCGCAAGCGGGCTTATCTGTTCGGGCGGGAGATGATCTGGACGCAGGTGGCGCGCCGTTATATGGTGAGCTTCAAACGCGCCCGCGCCGAACGCCGGCACTTCACGCCCCCGGGCTTCGCGGTCAAGCCGCTCGACAAACGTCCGGGCGAGCTGCCCCCGCTCAAACTCGATCACCTGCGCCAGATGACCGACCAAACCGGGATGCTGCAACACGCCATCTTCACAGTGCCCAATTATCGCGAGGGCTATACCACCGACGACAACGCCCGGGCGCTGATGGTCAGCGCCCTCCTGGAGGCCCTAGGCAGCGGCGAAGCCTTGACCCTGGCCTCCCGTTATCTCGCCTTCCTCTGGTATGCCTTC